>Ga0302247_1000166_pt1 | contig 72687 bp, 91 predicted proteins | sample AAG_UR_Ile_MG_FD_193529 | JGI IMG/M metagenome (GOLD analysis project Ga0302247, IMG submission 193529) | Enriched activated sludge microbial communities from anaerobic digester in WTTP, New Holstein, Wisconsin, United States - AAG_UR_Ile | ecosystem: Engineered > Bioreactor > Anaerobic >...
ATTGAACCATTCTTGAAAATCCCTCCTGCTGGAAAAGATAATTTTAAAATAGTGTTTATTGATGAAGCAGACTTTCTTACGGATGCTAGCTTTAAATCTCTTAGAGGTATTATTGAGGCATACCATGAGCAAAATAGATTCGTATTAACATGTAATTATCTTTCAAAGATTCCAGATCCTGTTCAGAGTAGATTTCAAACATATATGTTCAAGCAGATGCCAATTGACTTTGTAGTTGATTATTATAAGAAAATGTTAGATACAGAAAATATTAAATATAGTGAAGATGATATCAAATATATTATTGATGGGGTTTATCCAGATGTAAGAAAAGGAGTTCAGATTTTACAACAGAGTTCTCATAGTGGAACACTAAAGATTAATAGAAATATTAGTCTTACAAATGAAAAATCTATTATAGGATCTGTTATTGAAATTGTAAACTATATTAAAAATGATGAAGTTCCAAAGATAAATAAAAGTGTAAATGATATTCTTAGTATTGTATCTAATGAATATGATTTAGATTTTAGAAGTATTTATTCAAGTTTGTTTTATAGAAATGAAGTTCCAGTAAATGTAAAAATCATTGTCAATAAATATACAAACACGCATGGAGATTGTCTAATTCCGTCAATGCATTTTATGGCAATGATTTTTGAGGTTATTAAGTCTCTTCAAGAATATAAAAAATTGGTGAAGTGATGGGTGTATTTTTATCTCCAAGAGAGCAGGAAGAAGCAAATAATCATATATCAAATGTTAATCGTGTTCTTAGAAATGATCCGGATGCTAGGTTTTCTGTTTGTCCTAAATGTAGAGGAACAGGATTAACATCAAAACGTGGAGATGAATATTGGGATGGAAAATTTTGTGGGGAATGTAAAGGATTTTCTATAAAAATAGAAAAATCTGGAATTTACTCAGTATGTAGTAAATGTAAAGGAGTTGGAAGAATTTTTGGTAGTGTTTGCCCTAAATGTGAAGGATATGGTCATCTCGATTGGTTAGAAAATATAACTGGTATAAGGAACAAAAAGTAAAATGATATATGACGATAAATTTATTCAGTATTTAAAAGATTCACTCGGAGAACCTGTTAGAGTGAAATCTAAGAATATAATTTGTCGTTGCCCTTGGTGTGAGTTTGGCCAAAAGAAAGATCATTATCATTTATATATTTCTACAGAATATCCAATCTTTCATTGCTTCCATTCTGATTGTCAAGCAAGTGGAACACTAAGAAAATTATTTAAAAAAATTGAAGGTAAAGACATATCTGAAAAATATGTAGATATTGAAAAAGTTAAAGAGTATGCAAAAGAAAGAGTTAGGGTTCAGGAGAACGAAGTTACTATAAAGAATATGTTTCTTCCTCCAATTAATGAGGACGAATTTAAACTTAAAAGTTTATACATGAGAGAAAGATTGAAATTTTCAAACATAAGATTACAAGATATTAAAGGCTTAATATTTGATGTTAAACAATTTTTAGATGTAAATAAAGTTGTTATTGATGAAAAAATGTTCAGGATGATTGATTATCTACATCAAAATTTCGTTGGTTTTTTAACTGAAAATCAATCAGTTGTTATCTTTAGAAATATAGATAGAAAATCTAGTTTCAATCACTTCAAGTATCAAATCCAGGAAAGTAATTTTTTAGATTATTATAAAATTAGCGGTAACAATATTAATAGTAATAATATTGTTTTAGCTGAAGGTGTCTTTGATATATTTTCAGAAAGTATTTTTGATTCTATAGGAATAAAAAATAACACAAGATTATATGCTAGTGCTCTATCAACATCATATGAATCTCTAATAAAATCAATAGTTTTTCACGAGCAAGAATTTAAACTGAATGTATCTATACTTTCAGATAGTAATATGGAATTAGATTATTATAGAAAAATAAAAAGATTTAATAAACACATTATAGAAAGTTTATCTGTTTATTATAACAAGAGTGGAAAAGATTTTAATGTCACTCCAATTAATCCTGAAAAATTTATCCTGTAAATGGAGATTCTGTGTATGAAGAAGGCAAAAGAGAAAATTGTAGAACTATTTGACAAGACAGTTAAGAATGGTGAGGTTTACGATGGTGATCTTGAAAATGTTAATTATTTTGCTTTAATGTGTAAAGCAAAAGAAGATTATATGTTTAAGATTGGTCAATGCAATGGTTGTATGTTTAAATATAAATATGATGGGAAAACCTCTGTTCTATTTATATTCTCAATGCCTATAAACCTCAATACAGATAACGGACAAGACAATAAACATATATCCGAAAGGGTTATTGATATTGTCAGGATGCTTGAAGATTGTTTCGTAACAATTGATTATTTAAACTCAGTAGAGAGTAGGGAAGATAAGTTTGTATATATCACAGCAGTGAAAAAAATAGCAAAAAAGTGAAAGGAGAATTAAATGAGACAGCTAAATCTTGATTCAGCGAAATTTGAAGTATTTCTAAGGTGTCTTTCCCTTATGAAAGATATTTGTAATGATGTGGATATTCGTGGTGGAAAAATTAGACAAAGAAGTAATGACCATTCAGTTATTTTTGAAATGGATCTGACTCCTTTGATTTCTGATATGAATATTCCAATTACAAAACTAAAAGAGAAACTTGAGTTGTTTAAATGTTTTGCTGGAAATGATGTTGATGTTACTGATGATGAAAAGTATTCTGTTGCAGACCAGATTTCTTTAATTTCTTTCAAGAGACCACTTCTTACTCTAATTGATAATCAGTTTATTAGTGAGGAAGAATTTGCAAGTTTATTTACTCTTGAAGAAAGTGATATTATTCTTAGTTATAATATTCCAACCATGGTTTCTGAAAGAATGAGAACAGTAACACAGGGATTCAATGTTAATAATGTAGTCGTTGTATTTGAAGGAGAGAGAGCTTCAATTACAGCAAAGACAATTTCTAAAGATCAGTTTGCAAAATTTGTTGGTGATATTGTTGTTGAAGATGAAAAGAATTGTTCATCTAATTTGATTGTAACACCATTTATTATTGACCATGATGGAGATATGTCTTTTTCAATGTATGAAGTCAGAGAAGGGCATTCAATCAATAAGTTCGCAACATCAATTGGAGATGTTTCTATTAATGTTTATGGAAGATCATCACTTATTGAAACCGAAAATGAAGACGAGGAAGGAGAAGACTGATGGCTGATGTACCGGCAGGATACAGTAAAAATGTAGATAGAGTTGGTGATTGGGATGTATTTGCAAAAGATATGCATGATTACATTGCCAAAAATACAGTTACAAAATATGGTCAGGATTCATTTGGTTTTGACCTTATGAGTATTACTGAACCAAGAGTTTGTATTTGGAATATTATCAGATATGCTCTAAGGTGTTGGAATGGAAAGGGAAAAAAGAATGACCTGCATAAAATCTGTCATTATGCTCAAATGGCATATACTTTGAGTAATGGTGATTTAAGTAAAGCTGGAATTGATAAAGATGCAACTCATTAAGAATGGTTGGGTTTGGATTTCTTGGAGATGGGCAAACAGAAATGATTTTGCTGCGGCAGTTGATGTAAAAGAAGGAATAATAACTGAAACTCCACCTGTCTTATATAAGTTTAAAGGACAACCAATAGATAATTTATACAAATGGCTGAAATCAAAGAATCTTATTTGGATAGAATATAAAGAGGATGTATGATGACATTTATTGTATGGTGTGTATTTTTCTTTACTCTTACTCAGTTGGGATACAGATATAATAGTCCAGAATTTTGGGCTATAATTTGTAGTGTTGCTGCTATTCTATTAGAGGATTCTATTAGAAGAGATAGGGAACAAAATAAGAAGGAGAAAGAAAGTGCATCCTAGTTCTATATTGAGTTATTATCCTTCCTATGCAATTTTAGATGAAATTCTTTCTTATTCAAATTATGATACATTGAATATCTATATAGATTTGAAGAATAACCTACAGACATTATATATGCAGCATGCAATAGTTAATGTTGTAGAATCATCTTTAAAATCTAGATATATAGATACGTCAATTTTTTCATCTATTATTTCATTTTTATCTTTTCATAAGATGTATGCAATACGTCGAAAAAATCTGAAACTCAATTTTTTTATTTTCTTTGAAACTGGAATTTCATATTTTCATACTAATCTATGTAGGAAATATAAACTTAATAGAAAGATTGATGATCTATATGGTTTAGAAAAAGAGAAAAGAGATTTGTTTTATAAGATTCTTCAAAAGAATTTACAACTTACAGAGAGTGCTTGTAATAAAATTCCAGATATTAAAGTAATAAGATTACAAAATCTGGAAGCTGATTTTATTCCATATTATTTAGTATCTAGAAATTTGGTAGATACTTCTCCAAATGTAGCTCATGTAATATATTCAAATGACCATGATATGTTACAATGTATAAATGATAATGTTTATGTATTTCAAAAGACTATGAAGGGAGTTAAGAGAGTAGTTAAAAAAGGGGAAATAATGTCCTCTTATTTTAAATATGAATCTAAATATCCCGATGAATATTTTCCCTTATCTATGGCTATAGTTGGAGATCAAGGTGATTGTGTAGATGGTGTAAAAGGGATTGGTGCAAAGAGGTTAGAAGAGGTATTGGAAGATGTAGTTAAAATGACAAATGGTATTAATAACTTATATGATAATGTGATAAATTCTAAACCAATCTTTGTACATAATACAGAAAAAACACAGAACAAATATATAAATATGATACTAGAAAAGGAAAATTCTGAAAATTTAATAAGTAGAAACCTTAAATTGGTATCTTTTGAGATTCTATCTAGATTTTTAGATAATCCATCTAGTACAGAAATATTAAATAAGAAGAAATATATAAATGAGATTCTTCAGAGTACTGATATAGCAGAATATGAATCTCTGAGTAGAGCGCTGTCAATGAATAGAGTATACTTAGAAGAAGATGCTCTTTTAGCTTTATATTATAATTACAATGGAGGATACTCCTAATGCTAAATGATGGAAAGGTTCTTAGCTATGTAAAACAGAACCTGGGTTTTCCTTTTATGTTTATTGAGCTTTCTGATGATCAAATTCTTGATTATATTAAGGAATTTACAATAAAGGAATTTTCGTATTACTTTCCAGACACAAACACAATTGGGTTAAATCTACAGATTACAAGTAATAAAGTTCCTGGAAAAGGAAACGAATGGTATATTGAAGATGATCGTGGATTAGAAATTCTTAATGTAAAAAATCTGTATTTTTCAACAAGTAACTATATTATGTTTGGTCATCCACCTCTTGGACCAATGAGTCTTGGAGAACTTGGATCTTGGGCATTAGATGTTGAAGTTGCTGGTTGGATAAAGCAGTTTTCTAGTTGGGATTATACACATGAATTTAAGGCACCAAATATTATAAGAATTTCTCCAACACCAAACAGTGAAAATTGGGTTGCTGTAGAATATGAAAGAATGCATCCACCCGATTTTTCAAAAATTCCAAATGATCTTCAACATCATTTTCTTGAGTTGTGTCTTGCAGATATAATGATCATTATTGGTCGTGCAAGATCAAGATATGCGGATGGAAATATAAAGACCCCTTATGGAGAAGTTCCATTGATGGGAAATATATTTCAAGAAGGACAAGATAAGAAAAAAGAAATAATTGATAAGTTGACAGCAGGAAGTCTTCCCAATGTTTCAATTGATATTGGGTAAATAATATACTGAAAGGAAATGAAAATGACGGATAGTAATATTTCAATTTTTGGTTCTGGTTATGTAGGTGGGGCAATTTATCATGGATTATCTCCATTCTACAATATAAAGATTTATGATAAGTATAAACCTGGTTATAATGGTTTGGAAGAAACGATTGATTTTTCAAGATATATTTTTGTATGTGTTCCTACACCAGTTAATGTAGATGATAACACACAAGATTTATCTTATATAAAAGATGCTGTTTCAACCATTGAAAGCAAAGCTAAGGAGCAGAAGGTTATTATTTTAAAGTCTACTGTTCTTCCTGAAACAACCAGAAAACTTCAAAATAATTCTTCACATTTATTTGTATTCAACCCAGAATTTTTAACTGAAAGAAATTACATTTTTGATTTTATAAATCAGGGAAGAATTGTACTTGGTGGAGATTATTCTTATTCTGAAGTTTTGGATGAAGTCGAGAAACTATATAAAGTAAAATTTCCTCATACTCCTGTTTTGAAAACTACGTTTGAGGCAGCAGAGTTATTAAAATATGCATGTAATTGTTATTTTTCAATGAAGATTTCATTTATGAATGAGTTGTACGATATATGTTTAAGAAAGGACATAAAGTTTGAAGATATTAAAGTTGGGATGTTGGGTGATCAAAGAATAGCAAATTCTCATATGGAAGTTCCTGGTTTTGATGGCCAGAGAGGCTTTGGAGGAAAATGTTTTCCAAAAGACCTTAAGTCTTTTATTACATGGGCTAAAACTAATAATTGTAATGTTGATATGTTTGAAGCTACAGATAAAGTAAATGAAAGAGTTAGAACTGTAAAAGATTGGTTAGAGATTAAAGGTGCTACTAATAATAGCTGTTATTAGGAGGAAACATTGCAAAAGATTTATGTAGGACTGGACTTATCTTTAAATGGGACGGCAATTGTTGTAATTGATGATAAAGGAAAAATTTTATCACAATCTAGATTTAAAACAAAACCAGTTGATTTAATTGAGGATAGATTATTTTTTATAGCTAATCAGGTTTTAAATGTTTTATCGACTATAAAAATAGAAAGATTATATATTGAAGGATTGTCTTATGCATCTTCTGGACAATCAACTATGGAACTTGCTGGATTACATTATGTAGTCAGATGTTTCATTGCTCAAAAATATGGTGTTGTTTATAAACTTGTAGCACCACCATCGTTAAAGAAGTTTGTTAGTGGTGTTGGAAATTGTAAAAAGAATTTGATGCTTTTATACGCTTTCAAAAAGTTTGGTGAAGAATTTGATGATGATAATATTTGTGATGCTTATTGTCTTGCTAGATTAGCATTAGATGAAGAAAAACGAGGCTTATCTCCAGTGAATATCCCAATTATAAAAGGAAAGAAAAAACAAAGATTTTTAAATAATGGAAATGGACACAATCACTTCAGAGGCAAAGGCGGAGGAGAAATACAAAATGGAAAAACTCAATAATTATTTAACCTATTTACAAGAAGGAATATCTGTTGGAGTATATGATGTAAATGTTGATATGTATAATATTAATAATATTGTTGTAATGAATGTTAAATCATCAAGATCAAAGGGTGTTTTTGCATATCCTTGGTTTGTTGTATTATTTACTAATGAATCATATAACGATTTCAAAAAAGGAAAAGATATAGATAAGGTTTATTTATCTACATCGCTTCCAACATATTATAAAATTACAAATAAACTAGATTCTTTGGTACCAATAGAAAGTGGGCAAGCAGTAGTAGAACCGTCAGTTGGATTAAGGGGTATGAGTTCAGTATATCAATTTAAAGGAATTTCTTTTTTACAAGGAAAACACATTAGAATTGAAGCTAGACCATTTCTGAGTCAAGGAAAATTTCTTATTCCATTTCTTGGTCCACTTTTATTTGACTTGAAAGCATCAATTACTTTTGTATAATTGGAGATACATTAGAATGTCCAAATTTATTGTAGTTCTTCATGAAGCAAAACGAGCAGGAAAACATTGGGATTTGAGGTTTCAAATGCCCGATAGTCATAACTGGGCTAGTTTTGCTTTTAAAAAGACTGCTCCAGATTTAGTTAAAGAAAATCAAAAGGTTGGTATTTCACGAACACATGACCATTCTGAAAAAGAAGCATTATTTATTGGAACAATTGAATCTGGATATGGTGCTGGAGTTTTACATAAATATGATTCCGGTACTTGCGATGTATTAAAATTTAACTCAAAGAGTATGAAAGTTGATTTTCATGGTAGTAAATTAAAGGGTGTATATAACTTTGTTCAAATAAAAAATTTTGATAAAAAAGCAGACGCTAGTAGATACTTATTTTACTTAGGAAAAGAAATAAAGGAGAGTATGGATATGAAGAAAAAAACAGATGATCTAGACAAATTGATTGAACAATATTTGGGTGATGAAGGTCAGGACGTAAAAGATAAACAACCAAATGAAGAAAATGAATTAAAGGCAGGAGAAGAACCTGAGGATCTGGAAGGTGGAAAACTGAGGGCAGATGTAGTAGATGAACTTACCGAAGAACTTCTCAATAGCGAGGAATTTGACTATTTATCTGAAAGTGAAAAAAAATGGATCCAGGGCGCAATTAAACATCCAGGAGCTCTTCATAGAGCACTGAAAGTTAAAAAGGGAGAAAAAATTCCTGCTAAAAAATTGACAGTAAAACCTGGTGATAGTACTAAATTAAAGAGGATGAAAACATTAGCGAAAACCTTGAAAAAGATGAGAAAAAAATAAGAATCTAATTTTGAATCTAGGAACAAAAATATCCAAGGGAATAATATAAGAAGGAGTGAGTGATATATGTCAAAGAAGATTACGTTATCAGAGAACGCATTAAAGGTAGCAGAATCGAGATATTTTATGCCAGGAGAAGACTGGGAAAAATGTGCTCTAAGAGTAGCGACCTCAATTTCTGTTGCCGAAAATGGAAAGCAGGATGAGTATAAAGATAAGTTTTTTGAAATGATTTACAATATGGATTTTCTTCCGGGAGGAAGAATATTACGAAATGCAGGGAGACCCAGAGGAACTCTTTTCAATTGTTTTCACTTGCCCATTGGTGACTCAATAGAAGAAATTGGGCAGTTTTATAAAGACGCTTTAGTGCTTTGGTCTGATGGTGGTGGAGTTGGTTGTAACTTTTCATCCCTTCGACCAAGAGGTGATTCAATCGCTGGAAAAGGTGGAGTATCATCTGGTTTAGTAAGTTTCATTGAAGCTGCAGATAATATTGCTAAAACCATTGAAAGTGGTGGAGCAAGAAGAGCTGCTGCATTAGCTGGTGTTGATGTATCGCATCCAGAAATTATGGATTTTATTGATGCGAAAACAGTTCATAATAGAATGTCACATTTCAATATTTCTGTAGCTGTGACTGAAGATTTCCTATCCGCAGTTGAAAGTAATGGAATGTGGGAACTAAAATTCAAGCAAAAAAGTTATGGAACAGTTCCTGCTAGAAGTATTTGGAATCAGATCATTAATAATATGGTTAAGTGGGGAGAACCTGGATTACTAAATTGGAATAATCTAACTAAAAATAATTCATATTATTATGATCCAGTAAGGGGGACTAATCCTTGTGGTGAAGCAGTACTTGCACCATACGATGTTTGTGATTTAGGTTCTCTAGTTCTTCCAAATTTTATTACTGGAAATATTAATACAAACTGGCAGAAACTAGAAAAAACTATTAAACTAGCTGTTAGATTTTTGGATGATATTATTGATGTAAATAAATATACTATTAATGAGATCTCAATTAAAGCTCATAACTCTAGACGAATTGGTGTTGGTGTTATGGGTCTTGCTGAATATCTATTCGCAAAAGAATTGAGATATGGTTCAGAAAAAGCATTAGCAGAAATTGAAAGATTAATGAGATTTATTAGGGATTCTGTATATCAGGCATCAATTGAATTAGCAGTAGAAAAAGGAGCTTTCCCGAAGTTCGATCCTGTTGCTTATGGCAAAGCTTCATTTATTAGAAAACTTCCAGTATCACTAAGAATGGATATTAAAAATAAGGGTGTGAGAAATGTAACATCAATGGCATTTGCTCCTACTGGAACGACTTCACTTCTTCCAGAAGTTTCAAGTGGAATAGAACCTCTTATTGCTAAAGCATATAGGAGACAAGATAGAGTAGGTGAAAGAGTTTATGTTCACCCAAAATATAAACAACTAATTACAACAGCTGGAGTAATTCCTGATTGGTTTGTTGATGCAAAAGATCTTACTCCAAAGGATCATTTTGAAACACAATGTCTAATTCAAAAGTATGTTGATGGGGCAGTTTCTAAGACAATCAATATGCCTAAAGGAACTACCACCGAACAACTAGACAAACTTCTTCTTGAATATGCTAGAGATCTAAAGGGTGTAACTGTTTATGTTGATGGAAGTAGGGAGGTTGAAGGACAAGTTTATATGTCTATGACTGAAGAAGAAGTTATTGATTGGATTGTAAATAATCCAGATGGAATTCTTACTAATTTTTCAGCAGAGGATATTGAGTGCAATTGTCAAAAACCAGTAGAGGAAAAATAAATGGAAGCAATAGATAGAGTTGAGCAACTATTAAAAGAGTTTGCTGATCAACGAGAAGCTTTAACGAAAATGGTAGATGAACTAGAATCTCTAAAATCTAAAATTGATAGATTATTTCCAGAAACTCTAGATAAGAGATATGCTAGATTTTTTGAGGAGAAGGTTAAATCAGCAACAGAGTTGTTTAAAGCTGTTCTCGATATTAGAAAAGAAATAATTAAAAGTCTTAAAGATGAGATTGAATTGAGAAAGAAATTTGAGATAAGAGTTGATAGTGATGAAGATTTAGAAAAGTTTGTAGATGTCAGATCTCTTGCAAGAAAGATAGAAACTATTAATGAAAGTAATAACAAAAATAAAAAAGAAGAAAAAAATAAGATAGAAGAAGATGAAATGGATAAATTGACAATGGAAGCTGTGAAAGGAGAATTGCATTCATGACAGAAGAAAAGAAAGAACTAGTGATTGATGATGAACTCGATACCATAGGAGATGATTTAGTTGAAGAAACATCTCAACCATCAAAAACGGAAGTTGAAGAGATAGTTAAGAGTGTTGAACTAAAAAAGAGAGGTCCAAAGAAAAAGGATCTTCCAACACCAAATGAAGAAAAAACTTTAACTGAAAAAGAAGCAGTTGAAACACTAGACTCTAAAACAAAAGATCTATTTCATGAGTTCAATGCCTTTATTGAAAATAAAGCAGATGTAATTCAAGATACAGGTATTAAAGAAACAGTTCCAACTGGAATTGATGTTTTAGATGCTTTTATGGGTGGTGGTTTTGCAGTTGGTACGTTGGGTGTTGTTGTTGGTCAACCTGGAAGTGGTAAATCAATGATTGCTATTCAAGCAATTGGAGCAGCTCAAAGGAAGTTTAAAGGAAATTGTTTAGCAGCATATTTGGATTCAGAAGAGGCAACAACTACAATCAGAATGGCAAACTTGGGTGTTAGATTTCCAAAACTAAAACCATATACAGACATGACAGTTGAAAAGGTATTTAGGTTTATTGAAGGATTATGTCTATTTAAAGAAGAAAAGAAAATTATTGATACACCATCTGTTGTAGTATGGGACTCAATAGCTAATACTTTAAGTCAAAAAGAAAGAGAAATTGAAGATATCAATCAAGCAATTGGTTATAGGGGTAGAATGTTATCAGTTCTGATTCCTAAGTATGTTGCAAAACTATCTATGTATAATATATGTTTGGTTGCTGTAAATCAACTAAGAGATGTAATTCAAATCGGTCCATTTGCAGCAGCAAAAGATATGAAGTTTATGACCACAGGAAAAGAAATGCCTGGAGGAAATGCTTTGAAATTTAATGCATTTCATCTTATGGAAATGAAAGTCAAATCTGTTGCTAATAAAGAAAAGATTGGTTTTGATGGTTTTATCTCTGAGATTAAATTCGTTAAAAATAAACTGTTTCCTCCAAATATTAAATTTGACATAGTTGGAGATTTTGTTACAGGATTTAATAATTTCTGGACGAACTATATGTTTCTAGTTGAATGTGGTAGAATACAAACTGGTGCATGGAATACCTTAGTGGTCTATCCATCTAAGAAGTTTAGAACAGTTCAAGCACTTGAAATGTATAATTCAGAACCAGAATTTAAAGCAGCATTTGATAGTGAAGTAAAGGAATCAATTCAAAAGGAAATTATTGATAAATACAATCCAAAAATCGACTAGATTGGAAGTAAACTTAGAACAAATAATAAAGTTGAATGAAGTACGAATAAGCAAATTCTTCGGGAGGAAAAATCTATTATGGGGCAGGGAATCAAAGAACTACTCAAAAGTTATATCGAAAATACTGTAAAACTATTTGTTGATAACCCAAAAGAAATATCTGTAAATGTTGATATTTCGACCAAGAATGTTATTGTTCAAGTTAAAACTAGTAAAAGCGATGTTGGAAAAGTTATTGGAAAGAAAGGTAGAAATATTGATGCTTTAAAAGTTATTGCACTTGCAATTAAAAACACACAATTCCCAGATGATAATAGAAGAGTATCATTGGAAATCCTGGAAGATGAAGGGTCAGGATTTAATAGGAAAAACAAGACGGGAGGATAACTTAAAATGAAGTTAAGTAAAGAGTCAAAAATTAGGATTCTAGAAAACTTTTACGCACTTGATTATGTTTTCTTTGGAAAGCCTGTCACAGAATCTACTGTTTGTTGCCCATTTTTCATTCAGGAATATCTGTCTGTTAAAGGGGCAATTTTATCAGTAATTATTGAAATGTTTAAGCTTGTTGAGCATAAACCAGAAGTTATCAGTGAAAGAGTAGATAGTAAGAATCTTCAAAAAATGGCAATCTCAACAGCAAAGTCTGCCAGAGCCAATTGTAAGAAGCTGGTAGTTACTGAAAAGGGAAAAGAAGATGTTAAGAATATGGTAAAGGAAGCTTTAAATGAATCTAAAGGTTCAGATGTAAAAATGGAAGATATCGTTCAGAAGAAAATTAGAGAGAAGTCATTTTCTCTGGCAGTTGATAATCTTCTTATTGCTAGAACAATCTCAGAATCTAAAGGTTACAAAAAGATGAATGAGTGGGAAGGGAAGATTCTGGAAGATGCTTATAAGATCCTAAGGGACCAGCTAGTTGAGTGTGCCCTAAATATCGTAGAGAACTAAATTGGATGAGTATACTAGACTATTACAATATTTAGAAGATTATAATATTGGGACTGGTTCGAAAAAATGGGATACATTAGAGGAACCAGTTAAAGAAGTAGAAAAAGAAGAAGAAATAAAAACTGAGGAATATCAGGAACAACATCCTGGTATTCCTCAGCAACAAATCGAAGAACAGACATACTCATCTAAAGCATTTGATTCTGAAAAATATACTTCTTTAATGAGAAGTAAATTGATAGATGATTATAAAACGTTACAAAGTTATGAAAGACCTTATATAGCTGTTTCTGAATTGTACTCATGTTTAAGAAAAAATTATTACTATAGATTAAAATATACAGTTGATCCAAAGGATTTATTTAAGTACTCAAAAGTGTACTTAATGCAAAAAGTTGGAAATGCTATTCACGAGGCGTTACAAGAAGTTTATGATTTTACAGAAGTAAATAAAGCTGTTGTTAGTGAAAAGTATAAAGTTAAAGGTAAAATAGATGCTTTTAAGGATGGATTTGTATACGAGATAAAAACACTGGATGAAAATAAATTTTTAGGAACTTACTCAAAAGAACATTATTACCAAGGATTAATTTACTCATATATTTTAAATACTGAATATAATTATAGAATTGATACAGTAGTGTTGATCTATGTTTTTAGAGATAATTTAAAGAGAAATCCAGTAGCATTTGATTTACCCCTCGATAACGATCTGGCCAAATCCCTCCTTGAAAAAGCACTTCTATTACAAGATCATATTCAAAGAAAAGAAGTAATTGATCCTATTGGAGCAACAAAGGATCAGTGCCACTATTGTGAGTTTAAAAGTTTTTGCGCAAAAGATGGTGGACCTGTTCCTAAACCATATAAACAAAAAGATAAAAAAGTTGAGAAAAAACAACAAGAGAAAAAGCAGGAAAAGAAGACTGCATTTCTCCTTGGATAATGGAGGAAGTTGAGATGATATATGTATACCCAATGTTAGCTTCTGAGAATATTTCACCAAATGTAATTCCTGGTATATGTAAAGTATTAGAGAAGTTTGTTTTGTTATACAGACTAGATGATATACTTCATGATGCAAATAGACGAATTGGGTGGAGACATCTTGGATCTTTAGTTCAGGCTGGACAGTCAATTGTATTTTCAAGAATAGGTGAATCAGAAAATCTTTCTGAAGAAGATTGGGAATTAAGAAAAGGAAGAGCAACACCACCACCAAAGACTCAAGCTGAAAAAGATGAAGAAAATTTAAGACAAATAGCTGTTGGTGGTGCTCAAGAATATGTTAAAGGTCAAATTAGACATCAACCAACAGACGTTTTTATGCCAAATGATAACTCATTATCAGTAGAACCAACATGGGTTAAAATTGATGGTGGAAGAACAGGATTACACCTTCTTGGTGTTAAAGTTATTTCCTTCCCATTTAAGACTACTGGTGCACTACCACCAACACTAGTATTTTCAAATGACCAAACTATCAAAGGACTTGAACATAAAATATTTAAATACTCAAGAAAGGCTACGAGAGCATTCTTCTCACTTTGTAGAGGTCTTAGAGTTCCTTTTATTAAAAGTAGAGCTCTTACTGGAGACATTGAAAAGGATATTCTGTGGGCAAGTACTGAGCATGGAAGAAATGTATTTACATTGTTTAGCAATATGGATGTTCAAGACAATGAAATGTTTAAATCTGCTGGTGGTGTAAAGAGAATGTTTGGTCTTGGATGGACATCATTTATTGTAGCAGACGACGTAAATAAAAGAGTAACATTTTGTATGGATGAGTTTAAGGGACTTTGTTCAGTAGTTCTTTATCCATATTTATTTGCAAGTCTTGGTCATTCAAGAGTATATGATAGTCTTGAAGATGTGAGAAAATCAGCAAGTCCATTCTTCAGAATGTCATCTAGTCCAACTAAAATGTTTGGAGAATCGCTTGCTTCAATTAAAGCTGGTGAGTATTTAGATACTTTATATCAATCTCAGTTTGAAGAAGAGGGTAAGTAAATGCAGGCTCAATCTCAGGTAGAAATTAAAAGTAATGTAGAAAAACTAGAACTATATACTGAGAATTATCCATTTAGTCTTCCACTGAGAATTAAAAATTTTGAGAATGAAGCAGACTACAATAAGTTTATAAAGAACTGTGAAAAACTAATTCGTGGTAGTGTTGAATATAAACAATGGAGAAACTATATTACGGATGTTCTTCAGGTAAACTCTTGCTTTGTTACAAATGAGAGAATGGATGAATGTACACTTGAAATCCATCATCATGTTCCATCTCTATTTACTATGTTAAAAGCTATAGTAAATAAGAATATGGAAAAAGATGAAGCATTTTCTACATTTGATATTTGCATGGAAGCAATTGAAATTCACTTTGCAAATAAGGTTGGTTATATTGCTGTAATTTCTAGTATACATGAAAAGATCCATAATAATTGTCTTGAGATTCCAAGATCAATGATCCAGGGCGATTATATATGGTTTATTGAAAACTTCTCCAAATATTTAGATGATGAAGATTTAGATACAATAAATAGAAGATTATCAGTTGAAAATTCTGAGTTCGCATGGGGTAAAGATAATTATCCTGGTATTGCGGAGAATAAAAATTAATGAATATTAATGATTATTTAGATTATATTCAGTTAGAACAAGTAGCAGCTGCAGCATATGAGTATCCTAGACCATATAACATATTAAGAACTTACTATAATTCATGTGCTAGATCATGTGCTAGATTTGAAGGTGATAGACCACAAAGGAATATTTGTATATTAAATTGTAAAATAGCTGTAACCAAAAGAGAATTATTATTAACAAAACAACAACTTCTTCAATGTGGAAGAGTTGGAAATTTGAGATGTCAGGATCAGGCTAAAAAGAAGATGATAAGGGTTAATAAAAAACTTCAAGCAAATTTGAGTGCTTTGCAAAGATATAGAGCTAATTTAAAATAAGGAAATAAAAGATGATTACAATAGATCAAGAGAGTAAGAATAGAGCAAGACTGGCTATTGATTTAGACAATTTTGCTGATAGATATAAAACAGAAAATGGTTATTTTTCTTTTACGTCTCCAAGTTTATCAGTTATTGATAAACATTTATTTTATCTGTTGAGAAATGCAAAAGAAATCAATTTTGAACAGAAATACAAATGGAGACCAGATTATTTATCATATGACCAATACGGTACAGTTGCATTAAAGGAATTACTAATGTATGTTAACGGAGTTCAGTGTATTGAAGACTTCGATTTATCTACAGTAGTAATTCCTGATTTTAATGCTATAGTTGATATATGTAGAGATAAGTATTCTAAAAAAGATCCCAATGATCTAGAACAGGTGGATTGGTAAATGGTAGTAAAAGAAAAATTCACTCTACTCAAAAATGTTCCAAACACATTACATTTATCAGCAGCTACTATCAAGGCTCATTCGGTTTCTGCTGGTCCCAGAAAAGTATTTGTTGTCTTAGAAATGTTAAAAGATAGAATAAATCATTATACTAAGGATAGAGTTTTTTCTCTAATTTCTGATGTTAAAAAAAGAGATAAAACACTTGCTGTTGTAAAAATGTCTAATTATATTCTTCCTGTTTCGTATAATATTCCAACTAAGCAAATAATTCTGAATATAACTCCATTTGATACAGATGATATATATCCAACAAAACCAGATCCAATCAATATTTATTCTAGTATTGTTTATGGAATATGCTTTTCAGATTTAGTGAATAATAAAGTAAAGATTCCTGACTCATATTTTGCTCCAATTTCTAGTTATTTATTGAGTATGTTCATTAGGGTTTTTGGAAAGGAATATGGTCTTCTTGGAATGTATGCTACAGAAATAAATAAACTTAAGTTCTTAATATGTTGTTATATCATGACTTCATTCTTTGGAATGGAAGGAAAAGAAGTTTATACAAAAGCAACTACAGCATCTGCATTTGACTATAGAGATATTAAAGATAAATTAGATACATATAATTTTACAAATATTGAGGATTTGATTAAAGCATTATCTGATCTTAAAGTGATGCCTGGATTAAATAGATTCCATTTTACTGAAAGACTATATAGATTCTTAGGTGTTGGATTTTTACCAGCTATTGAGGACTTATCAAGATTTGTCTCAATTTTGACAGTATCTGCTATTACAGGATCTAATGTTGTTCCAACATTTATATACACATATAATGAAGGAGAGTTTAATAAAATTATAGATATTTCAAAGGGAATTTTTAAATAGAGGATTTTTTAATGCCAACTGATAAACTACTCGGTATGTATCGAGCGAAAGTTGTGGATAATAATGATCCGCAAATGTTCGGTCGAGTTCAAGTCTGGATTCCTGATATAATGTCCGAACTACCTCAAGATAAAGGTTTGTGGGCACGTCCAGCGAATAATCCTGCTGGAGGAAGAAATAATGAAACTCAGGGTGGTGATGATAACTATTATGCAGGAACAAGTTTTATACCAAAGAAAGGATCTTTTGTTTGGGTATTTTTTGAGGGTGGAAATGAAAATAGACCATACTATTTAGCAGCCTGTGATTTAGAGGGGGCAAAAGTTCTTCCTGAATGTCAACTTGGTTCAACACCTCAAAACAAATGGGTTATTTTTAAATCACATGAAGGAAGATGTATTGTAGTGTCAGATGATCCAGATGATGAACGTGTCGAAATTACTGGAAAGAAAAGACAGTTATCTAGTCCTCCAAGTGGAGATACAGGATCTGTCTATACAATTGATGGAAATCAAACCACAATTTTATTTGACGAAAAAGAGGGAAAGGAACAAATACTTATAAGAACCCACCAAGGAGATTTTATTAAAGTTGATATTACAAATAGAAAATTAGAAGTATCATTTCAAGATGACATTATTATTAAAACAGTTGGAGATTTTCATTTGCATGCAAGTGGATTAGTAAATATTAAAGGTGATCTAGGAGTTAATATTATTGGTCTTGATGGAATAGTTAATTTTAATAAGAGTACATATCAGACAGTTGGAAAATTGAGTGTCTTATCTACTGGATCTGGAATTAGTGCTGACTCATACGGCGGGAAGATTCTACTTAATAATGCTGATGCAACACCAGAAACTGCGACTCCACCTGACGATCCATCTAGTGGAACAAGAGAAGGAGATTAATTTATGGCAAATCCTCCTAGCCCATTTGGAGTAATGGTTCAGCAGACAGTATGTCTTAAAATGGATGCGTCTATCAAATCTTTATTTGCAGCTATTGATGCAGCAAGATTAGCTGTTGTATCTGCTCTCAATGCAATTAAAGCATATATAAGAAGTATTATTGACCAACTAAATCCTGCTAGTAAAATAGCAGAAGCTTTGGCAGAATTTAACAGACAAGTAAACGAATTAATACCTGATCCTACAGATTATCAAACAGTTAATAAAATGATTAGATCATGCTCTTATTTAGATACTAGTGATATATTTGCAAAACCAGCTTCTCTTTTAAAAGATACAATTGATGGAATTATGGGTGTTGGTGGTTATATTGATGGTATGTTAAGTGATTTAGCAGCTGCTCTTGAAGTCCCAGAATTCATCGCTTCCAATATGTTATCTGGAATAGAAACTCTATTTCAACAACTTGGAATATTATCAACAATAGATGAAATAAAAAAGATGATTCAATGTTTAAGCGTAGTTTGCGGAATGCCTGTTCAGGCTTATATTAATAAACTATCTCAAATATATACAGATTTTTATTTGACTGAAACAGGTGATATAAATGTTGCACAACTAGTAGCTGATTCTGGAGTTCCATATGGAAAACGTGGTCCTTTGATGGCAGCAATGTCTGGAGTAAAAGCAAAAAGGGTACAATTCAATACAATACTAGATAATGCTGTAGACTCGTTTAGATCTCTTGGTATGTAACCCACCAGTTAGTTTCCCATATATCAACCCTCCTACTATATATATAATACTCAAAAAGAGATGGAGGGTTTTCAATGGAATTTGTATTAGATCAAAAAGTGTGTACTATTAACTTTGATGAAAAAAACTCTATTATTCTAGATCTAATTCCATCATCTGTAACTAACAAATTTTTTATTATTACTGGATTTATTGAAAAATTATCAGCCCATTTTGGAAAAGATTTTGATAAATGGTTCAAGAAATTTTTAACTGACTATAATAAAAAAGTAGAAGGAAGATATGATGTAGTAATAAAGAATATTCCAAAAATTAGATATTATGTTGATAAATATATTGAAGATAATAAGGTTGATTTTAACCAATTTGTAGACGAGAGTAAAGCTAAAAAAACAAGTATTCTGTTTTCAGCAGATGAAATTGAAAAGATTGCTAAAATTTCTAACTACATGAAAATATACTCAATTATTTCAAATAGTGAAAATTTAAAGTTGGATCAGAGACTACATAGAAAAGCATATAATGAAATTATATCATCTGTTTCAAACTCTGATATCGTTTATAAAATTTTCAATGTTATTAAAACTAAAACGTTTAGATATAATCTTACTGATAAATATATGTGGGATTATATCAGAATGATTCAATGCAAGACAATTGATGTTCATGTTATTGAAATCTTTAATTTTATTATGAATAGTATTTTAGTTCTTTGTGAAGATAATAGAAACCCAATAACTTATTTTGTTAGTGTAGTTGAAGAATCTATTAAATGGTTTTTGAGATCTGTATATAAGAGATCTATTATTTATGATGACACAGTTTCTACTGAAGATTTGCATGGCCCAAATGTAGATAATCTAAAAACATATTCTTATAATGATACTATTGGAAGGTTAAAAGATATAGCATTGGGACAAATGCAAAATCATGTAGAAAGACCATTAATTTTATTGTTTGAAAGAGAAAGTGAATCAAATAGATCGTTAATTGAATTTCACGAAAGACTTGGTTCTGTTAATAATATTTCTCCATTATGCGAATGTTTGGTTTATCCAATTTTGTCAGCAATAACCGGAGTTCCATATAATCATTTCAAAACTGTTTCTGCTGAACACTCTGTTCTTTTATCTTTCTATGTTCAAGGTTTAATGAAGAAGGTATTTAAAAATGATTATAAAAATATAGTTTCTTTGCTGAATTATAGTACTGATAGCCAACCAGCTTTAGTAACTACATATAAGATGAAAGCTATTCATGATTATCTAAATATTACTAATGAACTCAAAAATTTCTATGGATTTAATACTAAAATTATTCCTCATAAGATAATTAGTTATTTTATTGGTAGAATCTCAAGAGTTAAATTTGTTGATATTTTTAATGGAAAGGAGCTATCTGGTATTCCCCTTAGTAAAATAGAGCAAGAGATGATTCAGTTCTATACTTCCTTGTTTGCGGGTAAATTTAATGATGAATTTGACAAAATGAGAAAAATAATGAATAGTGATTTTTAAATAGTAATCTCTATCTATTCTTAGAACAAATTATAAATAATATGAATCCTTCGGAGGATTTTAACATGAAGAAAGACACAAAGTACTTGCAAGAATTGTTAACTAGAATTTCTTCTTATCTTGATCCAACTGAGTCAGATGACCAAATGAAGTGGTTACACAACAAAAAGTTGGTTGAAAGATTATATGGTGAAAAACCAGAATGTTTTGTTGCGATTAAAGATAGAGGACAGGATATTTCTACTATTCTTCCTGTTTGTAATAGGGCTGGAATGCAAGATCCAAGAATCATTCAGTTTTCTATTAAGTTAGCTAAAAAAATGGGAGCTGATGATAAAGTTGGTCTAGTCGATCCTGCTAGCCTTAGTGAGGCAGTTGAAGAATTAGAAAAACTAAAAGAAAAAGTTAAAAAGAAAAAAGCTACACCCAAAGGTGCTGCACTAAAAGCTAATTCAACAAAGGGTATTAATAAGATTAAGGATCATCTAAAACGAGTTAGAGGAAAGTAAGGATGTTAAAATTCCTTGATGTTGATAAGTTTTGTAAAAAATTGTCTCCCGTTTCTTCGTCTGATTATTATACGAGAACGGGAGACTTTCATAGGGAAGGATTGTTTTCTGAACAGATTTTTGGACCTGTTGGTTCATTAGATAGAAGGAAAACATATTCATATATAAACTTAAACTCTAAAGTTATTCACCCAACGGCTTTAAAACTATTAACACAACTAGATAGAAAAATTGAAAAATTTATATCTACAGAAGATACGTTTATTGTAACAAAGGACGGAAGGTTGGAACAATCTGATGAAGGTGTAACAGGAATTTTAAACTTTATTAAACTCTTTCCAAAAATTAAATTTAGGGGAGAAACAAAAGATAGGGAAAGATTTATAATTGTTTTAAATACTTCATTTAAAGCTGGAACTTTGTTTATAAATAAAATTCCTGTAATTCCTCCAGACCATAGACCAATTTTTAAAGATGAGCATGGAAACCCAGTAGTTGATAGTTTGAATGATTATTATCTTACTGTTCTTAGAAGATCTTTCTCAATGAGAAGCGCTGGGGCTGGTCCGCTGTATGATTTGTTAAACTATGGAATGCAAAAAGCTATTGTAGATTTGGATGAGTTTATTAAATCCAAAATTGGTAAAAAGGCTGGTCTTATTAGAAGCCAAATTCTTGGGAAGAGAACTGACTTTTCTGGAAGAGCTGTTATTACCCCAGGTCCACAACTTAAAGTAAATGAAATTGGTATTCCATTGAAACTAGCAGTTAGTTTATTTGAACCGTTTATAATACATACTCTTTTATATTCTGGAAGACCAAAAGATGAGTTAGAAAAAGAAATTAAAGGATATCTTAATACTGACTTATCTGTTGACTCTGTAAAAAGGGTTATAAAAGCAATTAAATCTGGTGATGTAATTCCAAAGAGACTATACGAGTTATTTTGGGAAGCGACAGAAGCATGCATTAAAGGAAGAATAGTTTTGGCAAAGAGAGATCCAGTATTGCATGCTGAATCAGTCAGAGCTTATATTCCAATATTAGTTGATGGAAACACTATTCAACTTTGCACATTACAAGTTGGTGGTCATGGAGCAGACTTTGATGGTGATACAATGGCTGTATATCATCCAGTTACAGATGAGGCTCAAGAAGAAGCAAAAAGAAAGATGCTTAGATTAGTTTCGGGAAGTTCATCTAAAGCTCTTACATTTTCACTTGGAAAAGAGATGTATGTAGGTTTATATCTGATGACAAAAGATGTGACGCCAAAAAACTCACCACTTTCTATAACAGAAGATGATATAATCAAAGCTACAAATCCATATGTTGCCGTCAAATTTAGAAATAAAAATACAACAATGGGAAAAGCAATATTCAATTATTGCTTACCAAAAGATTATCCATTTATTGATAAACAAGTGACATCTGGAGATGTTAACTCTATCATTTTAGATATTGTAGAATCATATGGAGATGAAATAGCAATCGAATCATCATCCAGACTGGAAAAATTTGGATTTAAGTTTGCTACTCTTACGGCTCCTTCGTTTACATTCGACCAGATTAAGATTCCACCTGAGATTTATAAACTCAAGCAAAAACTAGATAAAGCAACTACAGAGGAAGCTATTGAAATAGTTGCTGAAATGAGAAAAATAATGATTAAGAGTATGAAAGATACTGGTGTATATGATCTAGTTGAATCTGGAGCAGGAAAAGGATGGGATCAACCAATGCAGATTTTAGCTGCAAAGGGTATTATTGCAGATCCAAAAGGAAATATTCTTCCTCCTATTAAAGGTTCATTTATGGATGGACTAACTCCAAAAGAATATTTTGAAGCATCTTCTGGAGCTAGAAAAGGTATTATTGATAGAGTTTTGAATACTGCAGATACAGGATATATGTCCAGACAGTTTGTATTCTTACTAAACACTGTTGAAGCTAGCCCATCTTTAAATGACTGTGGAACACAAAGAGTACTTCAACTAAAATTAGATAATGATATAGCATCTAGATTAACAGGAAGATTTATTGTTAAAGGTGCTGGTATACAAGAATTTAAGAAAGAGAAGTTTAGTACAGGAGATATTATTCATTTAAGAAGTCCAATTTACTGTAAAAGTAAAAAGATATGTCACACGTGTTATGGAAAATTGTTAGCTAGACATAGAACTCCATATGTTGGTGTTTTAGCAGCTCAAATAATTGGTGAACGTGGAACACAAATGATTATGAGAACTTTCCATACAGGTGGTGCAATCAAAATTGCTGTAAGAGAGATTATTCAAGATATAGTAGAAAATGATCCTGTTGTAACTTCTGACAAGTTGAGAGGATATTTGAAACAAGAGAAGAATACCCTATATTGTTTAAAGGATTGTAAAATTACAATAGATTTGTCAGACTATGTTATGGGAGATAATATTGAAATAGATGAAGATGAAAATAAAATTGATGTTCGTGGTTTGATGTGTCAGATTGAGTTTGAAGATTTAATATTCAATATAATTTTAGACTATGGACTTGAAATAAATTATAGAGATATTGAATATATCAAAAAAGAAAAAATAACGTTATTCTTTAAAGCAGATGATCCATTATTTGAAGTCTCTCTTGAAAGACAAGAATTAAAAGAGCAAGTATTATATGTTCAAAGGCTTCTAGCTGGAAGAGAAATTTTCAGAGATGTAGATCATCTTCTTATGAAACTTCTAAAAATATATGGACCACTTTCAAAAATGGATCTTGTTCATTTAGAGATTTTATTGAGTCAATGTTTGAGAGATAGAGCAAATCCAGCAAATCCTGCTAGACTTGGTAAGACATGGGATCCAGTTATGGTTAACATCAAGAAGAATATTTTTAATACTTCCTTTGTTCAGGGATTAGCATTTGAAAATGTTGGATTAGCAATCAAGACGGGATTAATATCAGAGGAAGTTCCTGACCAATCAATAATTGAAAGAATTTTAACAGGTGAACTCGTTCCTAAGAAAGAAAGGGAGGATTATTATAGATAATGATAAGATACTCGTCTCTAAGATTATATAATCATGTTGTTGATGGATTGAGATTTCCTCCGACAAAAGATACTAAATATTTGATAACATACTTTTCTGAGAACTCTAGTTTTTTACAGGATTTTCATAGATTAAACATACGACTAGTTGATATTAGAATTGTTGTTATTCCTTATACGAAATATCCTCTAACTAAACTAACAACAGGTTTGAGGAAAGAATATAGAAAAATGGGAATGTTCTCATTCCAAAGTAATCAGCCTGTTCCATTTAGAAATGCTTATTATGATTTATCAAATTATTTTACTGCCGTAGATGACTTATGGAAGCCTGCAAACTATAGAATGAGAGTTGGTCATATAGTTAAGAATGCTACAGAAGCATCTGTCGTTGGTTTTGAAGATTATCATAAGATTCTTTTTTATTCTGTAGATTTGACTAAACCATTCGATAAAAACTATATAAATAGAAAGTTTTATCCAATTCTCTCAGCATTAAAAGATGGTGAGTTCCCATTTGATGATTTAGTTTTAGTAACAATTGGTCCATCTGGAAGTAGATATAGACTATTAGTTAAAGATAGACAATATGTATTTGCAAGAGTTTGGAATTATGTTAAAGCAATTAAATTTCAACAGATTGAAGATGGTGAAGTTTCTGATGAAGAAGTTGAAGATGCTTCTAACGATGTAGTTGATAAGGTTTCAACTATAGTTAATCCAGAGACCAAAGAGAAGGTTAGATCTGCTGTTTCCTCTTATTTAAAGAAGAGTCCAGAAGAAGCAGATAAAATAACGGATAAGAAGATTGATAATGATGATGCTGCAAAGATTGCTGCTAAAGCAATTTTATATAAAGCTACAGGAAGTTTTGTAAAATCTAAAGTTGCTGTTGATAAACTACCAAAAGATAAATCAACTAATGCATTGAAAGTTGTTGATAAGAACTTTACAGATCAAATTTTAGATAAACAAAAAGCTGTTACAACATCAGCAAATAATATTACTAAATCATCAAATATTCCTACAGCAGTAGATCAAAAAAATCCGTCACATTTATTTCAGAAAAGACAAATAGACTTCCAAAAGAATTTGGAAAAGGATATAACAAACTCATTCTCTGTATTAGAGAGAAAAGAAGTTCCATTAAGAATAGAAAAAATTGAGATTGTTACTAAGGGACAAAGAAAGGGTGAAATTGATAAATCTGATATAAGTACTGTTAACGTAGTTCTCCGGGACCAATGGAAAAAATCCCACAGAATCCATATTGATCTTCCAAAAATTGATCCAAGTTCTGGAACGTTCAGAGTTAATGGAAGAACTAAATGTCTTATTAATCAGATAGTTCTCTGTCCAATTACATTTCCTAAAAAATATGAGTCAAAGTTTGAGAGCTCATATGCAATCTTTAGAATCTATAGTAAAAGGACCGCCAGACACAATTATTTAGAAGCATACATAGCTTCTCACAGGCTCCCTCTCCTTATCCTAATGGCATATAGTTTTGGGTTTGAGGACACCCTAAAACGGTTTGGGATAGGATATCAATTGACAACAGCTCGTCCATCTAAAGATGACTTTTATTATAAGTTCTTATCTGGAAACTACATTGTCTTTGAAAATGTAAATACTGAACTTAAGTTAGAACTAGTAAAGTCATTTTTGTTAGCTAATGTGTCAAAGTATAATGTTCAAAAAGAGTTTGGGAGTAAGGAATATTTTAATGATCTAATTATTGAAATGACAGGGAAGAGAAATTCCACATATTTGATTAATCAGAACCTTGAGAATATAGTTGATCCTGTTGCCAGGCAAGTTCTATTAAATCAGCATTTACCAACTGAACTAGAAACTATTATGTTCTATATGGCAAGTAAGGTAGTTACTGGATTTGTACAGGATAGAAATGATATAGCAAACCAGAGAATCAGGGGTTCAGAAGTTTTAGTTCATTTAATGCAAAAACAAATTCTTGCAGCTTATACTGTATATAAAGAGCAAGTTCTTGCTGGAAACAAAGATGCTAAATTTGAGATTCCTCAACATAAACTTATAAGTGATTTTGTCAGATCAGAAATTGTAACAGATATGGAATATGCTAATCCAATTGAAGAAATGGCAGTTATGACAAGAATTTCTCCTGTTGGAAAAGCTATTGGTGGAATTCCAGATAAGCAAGCAATTCAAACTGTTGCAAGAAATGTACACCCATCTTATTTTGGAAATATAGATCCATTAGATACACCAGAAGGTGGAAATATTGGTGTTGTTCAACAACTAGCAATAGATGCAATGATAACTTCTGCTAGGGGATTATTTCAAACAAAACCAATAACTAATAAAGAAGGTGGGGGAATGTTATCAACGTCTGCTTCTATGATTCCCTTTGTTGAAAATAATGAAGGTGCAAGAATCATGATGGCAGCAAACCAATCAAGGCAGATGTTACCACTTAAGAATCCAGAAGCCCCTGTAATTCAGTCTGGATATGAATCAATACTAACTGGAGTTCTTTCAGATAATTTTATAAAAAGATCTCCATGTGACGGGAGAGTTTTAAATATAACTCAAGATTCAATTTCTATTGTGTGTAATAATAAAAGAAAGATTGATATTGATTTAACACCTGTTCACTTGAGGTCTGGTATTGGTAAAGATACTTTAAGTATTTTTAAACCAAAAGTGGTCAAAGGGCAAGCAGTAAAAACAGGGCAAATAATTGCTGAAGGGAGTTGTATTTCTGAAGGAGCAATTTCTCTTGGAAGAACACTATGTACAGCATATATGCCATACAAAGGATATAACTTTGAAGATGGTATAATAATAAGTGATAGTATAGTCAAGGAAGAAAAACTAACTTCTCTACATGGAATTGAAGAAGAGATTTTAATATCTGAAGATGATAGAGTTTTATATGTAGTTCCAATGGGATCCAGAACTAACAAAGGTGAACCTTTACTTAGAAAGACTATTGGTGAGTTAGAGCAACTAATTGGATATGATGAAGAAGAAGGTGAAGAAGTAACAGCTGGTCAATATATAAAAAAGAGTCCTGGCGGAGCAGTAGTTGATATTGAAGTATATTCTAATGTTAACATAGATAAATTTCCAACATTAAAAGATTTAGCTATCAGAACACAGAAAAGATATAAAATGCTTCCAGATGAAAAGTTTACTGTCCGAGGAAATATAATTAAGGGAATTCTTATAAAATTTAAAATTGAACAAGAACTTTCTGTTAGTGTTAGCGATAAATTATGTAATAGATATGGAAATAAAGGTATTGTTTCACTAATTGAAAAAGAAGAAAATATGCCAAGAACTCCGTGGGGAGAAAGAGTTGAGGTTATTCTTAATCCTCTTGGAATCATTAATAGAATGAATGTTGGTCAACTTTATGAGTTATATTGTGGTTTGATTTCTAGAACACTAGCTGTAAGAATAGTTGAATATAATAGTCAACCAAAGACAGTACAATTATTGAGGCTTATTCTTCCAAAGTTGGATAACACAGATGGAAAGAAAATAAGCACCGGAGTAATTTCATATGTGAGTTCTTTATCTCCAGCAGGGTTCAAGAATCTAATTAATCAGATAAAAACATTTAAATTTGTTCCAATTATTATTCCACCATTTAAATCTCCAAAGTTGGATCAAGTTATGGAATGTTTGAAGATTCTTGGTTTGAAAGCTGGATATAATTTGTATCTGCCAGAATATAATACAAAGACTGACCACATAGTTCCTGTTGGTTATACATACCAATCAAAACTTGAACATATAGGTGAGATGAAAATTTATGGACGTTCTACGGGTCCTGTTACAGGTAAAACAGGTCAGCCCACTGCAGGAAAAAGAAGAGAGGGTGGGCAAAGAATGGGAGAGCAAGATACCTATTCTCTTATTTCGTATAACTGCCCTGCTCTCATTGCTGAATTTTTTGGTCCATTGAGTGATGATGCTGTTAGTAAAAATGAGATTATTTCAGATATTATTCAAAGAGGTCATGCTGAGTTTAGAACAGCAAAGGTTTCTCCTGTAAAAGATTTGCTAACATCTTATTTTATTTCGTTGATGCTTGAAAGGTACTAATATGGAAGAACAAGACAATTTAAAAATACTTCTTGGTTCAGTAGATCCATTACCAGAAGTAGATGATGAAGAGAATGATGAAATGGCGGAACAAGCGTTTAAACAGTATGTTATGTTGGAAGTTTTAACAGCTATCGGAGAAGAGAACTTTAAAGAAATATACTATAATATGATAAATGAGATTAAGCAATATCCAATAGAAGAACAATTTACTTTTTGTAGGGCTATTTTAGCAAGAATAATGCAAGTCTATAATTTTGAGTTTCCAAGAGAAATAGATCTCTTAACAGCTGGAGCAGTACAACAAATATATATACTTATTGAATTTATAGAATTTAACCATATTAATTTTATTTCAGAACTTATGAAACCATATAATTTCGACTTCAGAAAAGGAAATGCTAAAGATTTTATAGAACTAAACTATACAAAAATTGAAGGAGACATTGAAGTAATTTCTAGAAATGTTCCCGAGATAATTTCTGAATTTCTTAGAACATATAATAAAGAAGATTTAATAAATTGGTTAGTGAATAGAATAGAAAAGTCAAGAATGATAATCCTACTAAAAATGAAAGAAGGAGAATTTGTATGAGTAAAGTGGTAATTAAGAAAAAGGGAATTACTATTGAAATGGAAAGGTCAGATTTGGTTATGGTTGACCAGACTGCTGATGGTGTGGTATTTAACTTCAAGTATGGTTTATTCCTGCACTATACTGATAACTTTATGCCAAATGGTGCAAAGGAACTTATGAAGAATACATCAAATTCATTTCCAAATGCAAAGAAACTAACATTTAACCTAGATAATTACAATAAACCAGTATCTGCTGAGATGTAAAATTTTTATTAGAATTTAAAAGTATCTATATATATAAATTTATAGAAAGAAGGAAATTATCAACTAAATTTTCAAATATTTCAATTATAAAACAAGTGTAAATCAAATGGCCAAGGATAAGTATCTGTTTTCTAAAAAAGACGGATATCTTTATCCTACGTCGTTATATAATAATAATAATAGAAAGGAGGTTATAATTTTTTGGGGTTTTTCTTCTAATACTGTGTTTGGAAGGGGAATATGAGAACAGAGAGAGATACCAAATTGAGAAGGAGAACAGAAGAGTTCTTACGAAGTAGTAAGAGAGATATCATTATTGCATTTGGAATTGTTTGTGGATTTGTTGAATCTTTCACCGAAGAAGTGGATGAAAGAAAAGTCAGAAGAAAGATTGAAGATGCTATCCGGAAGGATGACGAGTTACTAAAGGCACTGGCACGGGCTATCAAAAGACTTGAAGCCGACGCAGATTGAATAGAAATATTCATGAAAACAATTGCCTTCAAAACTAATAAGACTACAGGCATTTATGCTACTAGTATGGTTAGTTTTACTTATTTAGTTACGAAACTAATTAGTAAAGCTAACCATACTAGTAGCTGAATCCTGTTTTTATAAACTCTTTTTGTTTTTATAAACTATTTTTGTTTAGAAATTAAAAAATCCGAATCCATGGAGGAATTTATGAAGATTGTTTCAGTCGAAAAATTTATTGAAAAGTTAAATTGTGATGTTTATCCAGTTACAATTATTAAGTTTCTCTTGAATAAGAGAAAGATTTTATCCTATTTTTCTAAAGCGGCAGATAAGAGTTTTGAGATTCGGGGAACGAAGTACTCAATAGATCATACTACTTGCCAAGTTTGCGAAGAAAAGAAAAATGAGGGAATTCTTTGTAGGCAGCATACATCTATCAGTAGAGTTCTTAATGCTGATGTAGTAGCATTTGATCTAGATACTAATTCCTATTTCTATAAAAATGAAATTTTCAGATTTGTTGGAAATAGATTAGTTATCGTTTATTGCCCTCATCCAAAACTCATTGTAGATGAAATCACTGATGCTAAAGTGAGAAAAATTAATCCAATTACAATTGATTATCCAGAAGATTGTAAAATTCCTGACTATAAGAAACATGAATTTATCTCAAGTGATCTATTAGATCAACATATGAAGTGTTGGTTTAATGACCAATTTTCATTAGTGACCATTCCTGAAGATAGAAACTTCAGTAATTGGTGTTTATTTCCCAACAAATAAAAAACAAATTTAAAACTAAGGAGACAACAAGTATGGTAAACATTAATATTGATGATTATGATGCTCTAGATGATACTGGTTTTATTAGTAATGAACCATCGACACCAGAAAAAGATTTCTTTCATTCTGTATATGTAGCTGGAAAAACAAGAAAAAATCATATTGGTGTAACAGAAGAACTAGGAAAACTACAGGTAAGGGGAGTAGAATATAATAAAGATAAAATCTATATGATTATTACTCACATTAAACCTGTTCTTATGAAAACAAAAAGAGTTCAGAACAGGGATCAAATTGAGTGTTTCTCATATCAGATTGGTCCTCCTGAGAATTGGAGAGGAACTAATAATGGAAGAAAATGCCCAAGGAACTCAGTTGAGAGAGCAGCTAATTCTTGGTGCAACGGTTGTAAATCTCAGCTGATTGTTGCTGGAATTTATACAGATCAATCTGGAAGACCAGTTACAGGAGAAGATAATAAACCAATTTTTATCTTTATTCGTGGAAGGGGTGTTAAGTATCAAAACGTTTCAAATTATCTTAGCGATCTGAGTAAGATGGAACTTCCTCCCATTACACAGGCTAAAGATGAAGAAGCTTTAAAACGAGAAAGGAAGCTTCTTAATCATAAGAGATTTGTAACTCAAATTTCTGTTGGAAAATTTGAAACACAGAGTTACGGTGTTAAAGATACTTTCAATCTTGAAAGATCAACTCAAATTCCGGATGATAAAGTTACGGGTATTCTTAATATTGCTCAGAAAACGGTTGATAAGTTTCATCAAAAATTTGATTGGTCAAAGGGAAGACAGGTTCAGTCTAGTGACTATGTAGAAAAACCTCCTGTTACTGAAGATCAAAAATTTGGTGGATCAGAGAATAAACCAGAAGAACAAAAGTCTACCACACAACCAAGTGAAGAAAAGAAAGCAGCTACAGAGCAAAAGAAAGCTCTTGAAGGATTTAATTTTGAATCATTAGAATTTTAAGGAGAACTGATATGTCAAATGGGAAGAAACAAGAGTTAAAATACTTTGAGAAGTTAAATATTTCTGTATTATCAATTGATAAAATTAAAGAATTAATTAAATCCAATATCGTTAATACCATGAGGTGTTGGGAAAAGGGAAAAGATGTTCAAAAAATTACCTTTCATATTATTGGTCCAGCGGGTGTTGGAAAGACGCAAGTGTGTGGTCAAATAAAAGATGAGCTTACAAAAGAAACTGGAAAGAAATGGAACATGATTATGATTAAGAGTCCAGTTCTTTCTAGGGATGATTTTCTTATTCCATTCCCAGTAACTGACAACGGAAACACAAAGTTTAAAATGTTATACTCAGACTTTGTTCCAACAGGTCAAGATAGTTGTGGTTTATTTGTCATTGACGAGTTTTCTCGCGGTGACCATAATTTACAGCAGTTGATGTGGCAGGTTCAAAATGAGTATAAACTTCATTTATACGATTTTCCAAGAAACTGGTTTGTCATTTGTACAGATAACCCAGATGACCAAGAATATAGTATGGACTATTTAGAAGATGCTGCAGGATTAAGAAGAACTCTTCATATTTATAGCGAAGTTTCTGCTGCAGCATTTTTGAGGTTTGCAAGACAATCTTCTTATCATCCTTTGGTTATTGAGTTTATTGAAGCTCATCCAGAGTATGTATATGACTTTGATTCTCAGAAGGTTGGAAGTGTTTATGCAAATCCAGCAAGCTGGGAGAAGGTTTCAGATACTCTTTGGGGATTTGAAATGAACGGTGGTATAGAAGAGAATCTTAATAAACTAGAACCTCTAGCTTCTGGATTATTAAATACAAGTAAGACTAGAATGTTTATTGATTATATCAAGAGTAGAGAAGCAATTTCTCCAAGGGATATTCTCGATAAATATGAAACGGTTAAAAAGACGATTGCAAAGTATGTCAAGGAAGGTCACAATGTAAGACTTGGTCAGTTGATGGATTCTTTTATTTCCTTCCTTGTTGATACAAAACCAGCTCTGAATGATGAAAGATTAAAGAATATTGGAACATTCATTTGTGATGTCCCATCAGATACAGCTGCTATTCTTGTTACTAAGACTGATTCTTATGACAGGAAGAGTGAAGAGTTTAAGTATATGACTAAAGTTCATACCTCGCTATTCAGCTCTTCTCAGGATTATAAGAAGAAGTTCTATGAAACAATGACAGCTATTGGAGATAAAGCTGCATCAAACGAAGCATTGAAGAAGGGAAGGTAATGAAAGCAGATACCAGTGAAAGATTAAGGGAATTGATAGTACAGTTAACTTTCGCTGACTCGTATTGGGGATATTTGTTTTCAAGAGTTAGAAGAGTGGAAAAACAAATGCCGTATGCTATGGCAGTTACTCCAGATCCAGATGGAACAATTCATCTCTGGTATAATAAAGAGATGGTTGATGGATCAGATGATTTTACTATCTTCAAGATTCTTGAGCATGAAGGTATGCATATATTGAATAAACATATCTCAAGATTTTTTAGATTAATTGCTGATGAAATTTCTCCATATGAAGTTCTAAAAAAGAGAGAGATTTTAATGTATGCAGCTGACATGGCAGTTAACACACAAATGAATATGCCAAGAAAGTTAACTGTTAATAGGCAGGAGTTTATTCCTGTCTTTCCTGAACCATATAATTTGGAACCAAAAAAGACATTGGAATACTATTACCTTGAACTGCAAAAATTGTCAAATCAGGGTGGTGGTGGAGGAAAGAAACAAAAGCAAAAAATTCAAGGAATTTCTGTTGGTGGTGGTAAAGAAAAAGGTGAAGGTGAAGGAGAATCTGAAGGTGAATCTAATGGGAAGGGAAAAGATCAACAACAGAACCAAAACAGTAATGGATTGGGTGGCGGAGAAAAAGGTGAGTTTATTGATGACCACTCAATTTGGATAGAAGTAGCTGAAAAATGTGAAGATCCAAATGCAATGTCAAGGAAACTTGATAACTTTGCAACCAATATTATTTTGGATGCGTATAGATCTGTTTCTGATCGAGGAAAAATTCCTGCTGGAATTCTTGATATGATTCAGAAAGCTCTTGAACCAGCAAGAGCTCCATACTATCAGATAATCAGGAAACTAGTCAGGGGTTCCAGGATGACTAAGTTTGAGAGATGCTTTACCAGAATAAATAGGAAGAGAACTTATGCATTTGCAATTAGTTCAAATCCTAATAGACCTGCAATATGTCCTTTTCCTGGAAAGACAAGAGATTTCTCATTCAACATTGGTATTCTTCTGGATTCTTCTGGAAGCATGTCATTAGATGATATCATGGAAGGATTATCTGGAGTAAAGAATATCATTGAAAGTGATAGACATTGCAAAACAACTATCATTGAATGTGATGCTCAAATTCAAAAAGAATATATTTGCAAGAGATTGAAAGATATTGATTTTCAAATTAAGGGTCGTGGAGGAACAACATTATTTCCAGCACTTTCTAGATTTAAAGATCTGGATGTGGATGTTGTTTTAGCATTTACTGATGGGTATTGTGAAAATGTAAACGAAATTAGAAGAACACTATTACCAAAAAAGATTATTTGGGTAATTACAAATAACCGGGGAACTACTGAGAATATCAATAAAACTGGATTTGTAGTTGTCCTGAATAAATAAAGATTAAGGAGAGTTTTATGAAGATCATCGAAGCGTTGAAGAAGTTAAAGGTCATTGAAAAGCGAATGGAGAAAAACAGACAACAAATTACCCAGTATGCTTCAATGATCAGTACGGAGAGACCAATCTTCGATACTGAGGAAAAGCAGAGAAAGGAAGTTTCTTCTTTGATTCAATCAAACACAGATCTGATGAAAGAGTATCTCGATCTGAAAGGAAAGATTGAGAAAACGAATATCACTGTTAAGGTTGAAATGGGTGGTGTTCAGTACTCAATCTCGGATCTTCTTCTCATTAAGAGAAAGATGGCAAAAGTCATGATGAGCACTTACGAGGCGCTGAATACATCAGCAGGACAGTCGAGACTGAGACAAGTTTCGATTGGTGCTGGGGAAAGGTCACCTCAAGTTGTTCAACTCTATGATGAGAAGGATAAAATTGCAGGCTTGGATAAGTGGCAGGATCTATATCACAATATAGATTCTCGCCTTGAGGTCATCAACGCAACGACTGACCTCATGGAATAAGAACAAATAATAAAGGGTGATAGTTTTGGTGATGTAAAGAAGTAGGAATTAAGAGTCCCTCCTAATGGGGTCATATTAGGATACATGGCTAAGGATAATTGTTTATCCTTTTTAAGACATGGTGATATACCATATCTTCAAGACTTACGTCTAAAGGTTCAAGACTTACACGATGCCCTACGTGGATAAATAAGGGCTTCTAAAGTCTCAGGACTAAGGACTCAAGGCTGGGAGAAAACCAGGTCAAGTGGTGCTTTAATTCTTGGCATCTATACCACTTCTGGCTGTCATTGGAGCTTCACCCTTTATTTTACGTTAATTTTGAAAGGTGATTTTATATGAGAATGAAATTGGATTTTGTGACGAATAGTTCCTCAAGTTCCTTTATTGCTTGGGGAATATGTACAGATATTGGAGAACTAAAAAATAATGTAACTCTATCAGACCTTTTATATAATGATTATTTATTAACATTAAAAGATGATGAACCATTAACAAAAGAAGAGTTCTTTGAGCAAGATAGATGGGACTTTATTGATTATTTTGATAGATTTCTTGGTAAACATGGAAATGGGTTACAATATTCTTCACGAGAAGATTATATCTACATTGGTGTTGACCCATTTGAAATTGAAGATAATGAAACAGGGTTGGAATTTAAACAGAGAATCATGAAAGCATTTAAGTCAATTGGTATAAATACAAAATTAGAAAAAATTGAAGAATCATGGTATGATGGGTGAGTTTATGCCAAGAGATCGTAGATTATGTATATTTTTAATGATGGCAAATATTATAGCTAAGAACTTGAATCCAAAAATTCATTCTATGTGTTTAGGAAAAGAATGTGAACATTTTAAACTAAAAGAAAATTCCCAAAATCTTTATTATTGTGGAATTTCTGGAGAATCTGTAAGTTCAGATAGTACTAAAGAATAGAGGTAATTATGAGAATAAAAGAAGATTTTGTTACTAACTCGAGTAGTACATCATTTGTACTTTCAGCTATTTGTATTGGTCACATTCCATATACGAAAATGGATCTTACAAAGAGCCTAAAAAGAAAATTCAAACTAGCTAAACATGAGTTAAATTCATATTCTGATAATGATAGATTTTCATTTGTAAAGTATTTAAACATTTCGATATGGGATCCAGATAATGACGACATTGATGAACCATCTGACGATGGTTATTTGTCAGTAGAAGTTTTTAATGGTGATATGAGTTATTATGACGAGAACGAAAAAAAATAGAAGATTTGAGAACTATCGTGAAAATATGTGTTACCACACCAACTCTTTATGCTAAAGATGAAGGAAGATTAGTTAACTTAGTTATAAATAATTTGAAAACAATATTATCTACTATAAAGGAAGATTTTATTGTAGATTTATTTTATTCTCAAAATGTTAAAGATATTTATGGTGATGGTTGGGATGGTGGAGATCCAATGGGTCCATATGAGTGGACAAAAGATGTTTATGAACAGGAAACAAAACTTGGAAGAATTACAGGCGGAAAAGGATTCTTAAGATTTTCAAGATAAAGGAGAATAGTGAATGAGTCACTTTACAGTTCTTGTAGTTGGTGAAAATGTGGATGAACAGTTACATCCATTTTGGGAACTTGATCTAAGTGAAGACGAAATAAAAATGGATTCAAGAGCCCAATTTTTTCTTGAGATAAAGAAGGATGAACTCGAAAAGAAATTCGAGGAATTTCTTAAAGAAAAGAAAGAATATATAGAAAAAAATTCTATTATATATGAAACAGCTGAGGAATGGGTAAAAGATTGGCATGGTTATATTCTTAATCTAGAAGCTGGAGGTTGGGGATACTATAAAAACCCTCAACAGAAATGGGATTGGTATTCGGTTGGTGGTAGATGGTCTGGGTGGTTTGTTCTGAAAGATGGAGCAAAGGGAATATTGGGAAGACCTGGTATTTTTGGACGAGAAGAAAAAAATGAAACTCCAAACAGAGCTGACCAAGCAAAAAAAGGTGATATTGATTGGGAAGCTATGGTTAAAGATCGAGTTGAGGAAGCGAAACAAACATGGAATGAAATAGTAGTTGAAAATAAAAAGAATATGACTCCAGAAATTATTAGTTTTATTTATGGAATTAATTCCGAAGATACTCTTGAATCCTATATAAAAAGAAGAGAAAAATTTCCTACCACATTTGCTGTTTTAAAAGATGGTAAATGGTATGAAAAGGGTGAAATGGGTTGGTGGGGAATTACTACAAATGAAATGCCTCAAGATCAGTGGGATGAAGAATTCAAGAAACTAATTGAAGATCTACCAGATGATACACTTCTAACTGTTGTTGATTGCCACATCTGATAGGAGACTTTTAATGTCTGAAACTTATACAGGTAAACATATTAAAGTATTGGATGAGGTATCTCACATTCGACTTAATCCTGGTATGTATATAGGAGATACTTCAAATCCAGTACACCTTGTAGAAGAAGCATTGGACAATGCTCTGGATGAATGTTTAGCAGGGCATGCTAATATTATAGCAGTTAATATTGATACAAAAACTCATACATATTGTATATTAGATAATGGAAGGGGTATACCTATTGATAATGATACTCCAATAACCATATCTACAAAATTGTTTTCTGGTGCTAAATTTCAAGATAGTAAATCATCGTATTTAATTTGTAGTGGACTTCATGGTGTTGGATTAGTTGCTCTTAATGCATTATGTTCACTATATATTATTGAAATTTATCGTGATGGAAAACATGCAAAATATGTATTTGAAAATGCAAAACTAAAAGAAAAAAGAATTGAACCATTTAAAGGAGAAGCTCCTTTTTCTACTAAGATTCAATTCAAACCAGATAAGAAAATATTTGAAAGTCTTGTTCCTGATACAGATAGACTTAGAAAGAGATTAGCAGTAGCATCAGTAGAATTGAAAGGATCAAAATTAGTTCTAAATATTGATAATAATAAAGAAATTTTTAGTCTAGATTCTGTTGGATATTTCAATCAAGAATGTCTAAATGATTCTGATAGTGAAACGACGAAGTTGATTGATATCTTCGTCGAAGATGGAATAGAATCACTAGAAGTTAAATTTTGTTACTCATTAAACGGAACTATTGCTCCTAGAATTCTATCGTCTGTTAACTTACTACCTGTTGAATCTGGTGGAACTCATGTAAATACTTTTTTAGAAATTATTAAAGAATTATTTGTTTCAAAAGCAAAGAAGGTTGGATTGAAGTTTCAACCATACGACGCTCTATGTGGATTGAGAGCTTATCTTACTCTGAAACTACAAAAACCGGAATTCTCTGGTCAGACTAAAGATAAACTTATCAATCGAAAAGATTATTTGAGTAAGTTAACTGGAAAGTTTAAAGCGGCTATTGAGTCGTATTTTTCAAATGATCCAGAAGAACTAGATTTATTATTAAATCAGTTTGCAGAATATAGAAAAAAGTTAGATTCTAAAAAACTGAAAGCTTCTGGAAATGGAAAGAGAGCATCAACTAAATTTACAAAGCTTAGAGATTGTACATCGACAAACGGAGAGTTGTTTATTACGGAGGGTGATTCTGCTGGTGGTTCTCTTTTACAATGTAGAGATCCAAGGATCCATGCTGTTCTTCCATTAAAAGGAAAGATTCCATCAATCGTAAATGCAAAAGAGATTTTGAAAAACCAAGAGATTGGGGAACTAATTCAAGCATTGGGAACTGGTGTAGGGCCGCACTTTGATGTTAGTAAACTTAAATATAACAAAGTTATATGTGCAGCAGACGCTGATTTTGATGGTTATCATATTTTCTGTTTATTAACTATTATTCTTGCTGTTTTAGTTCCTGATATAGTTAAGAATGGTAATTATTATCTTGCACAAACTCCATTATATGCCATAAACAAGGGAAAGACTTTTATTCCATTATGGACAAAGGATGAGTTGGAAAAAGCAAAGAAAAAAGGGGAATCAATAACCAGATTTAAAGGACTGGGGGAATTATCTCCTTGGCAACTAAAAATATGTTTACTGGATAATAATACTAGACATTTAACAAAAGTTAAATATTCTAAAAATATAGACGAAATGTTAAAATTATTTTCAGATGTTAACGAAAAAAGAAAATTACTGGCAGATGATAGTATTGGAGAAGTTGAAATATGACTTGTCAATATGGTTGTGGTAGAGAAGCTAAATTTCTTCTCGTTTTTAAAACTATAGAAAATAAATGGTGTTGTAGTGAAAAGTGGAATAGTTGCCCTGCTCAAATAGAAAGACAAAAATATAAGATGTTACAAGCATGGAATAGAGATAGTAAATTATTATCAAAAGATAGAAATATAAAAATTAGTGAATCTAAAAGAGATTTATGGAGTAATCCAAATAGTGTATATAATTCAAAAGATTTTAAAGAGAAAAACAGAATAAATACTATAAATTACTTTAAAAATGAAAGAAATAGAAAAAAATTATCAGAACAAATTTCAAGATTGTGGAAGAATAAAGATTATGTGAGAAAGAGAAATATTTCTCATAAAAAAGCAATGTCAAAAAGTAGCGTAAAAGATAAGTTAAAGATAAGAATGATAAATGAATGGAATAACCCAAATAGTATATATAATTCAGAAAATGTTAAAAATAAAATTAGAAATACAATGATTGAAAAGTTTAAAGATCCAGCATATTTAAAAAAATTTCAGTCTGGACTACATACCAAACCAAATAATTATGAAAAAATTATTATTTCTATTCTTCCAGAAAGCTATGAATATACTGGAAATTATTCCTTCTGGATTGGAGGAAAGAATCCAGATTTTATAAATAAGAAAGAGATGAAAATAATAGAATTTTTTGGATACTATCATCATGAAGAAGTTACAGGAATTAAAAATGAAGATCATGAAAGAGATAGAATTGAACATTTTGAAAAATATGGATATAGATGTTTAGTTATATGGGAAAAAGATTTATATGATATCACTAAACTTAAAAATATGATTTTGAATTTTTAGTATATTTGGAGATAATTATGCCAATTAGTGCAAAACTAGAGAATAAAGTAAGTTTTACTTTATTAATTGAAGGTGAAGATGTATTTAGATTTAAAAAATTAATTGAAGCAGGACAATCATGGATTGTTGTTGGAAAAACAGCAGAAGAAAATCTCAAAAAAGATGGTACTGTTATTGTAAGTGATAATAATGAAATTCTTAGATTGGCTGAAAATATCTTACAGAGGTTTAAATAATGCCATATATTTCACCAGAAAGAAGATCAAACATAGAACAAAACCTTATAGAAGCTTTTGAGTATATAGACACAAAGGGCGATCTTTGTTTTGCTATATATTGGTTAATGAAAGCTTTTGCTGAGTATCCGGCAGATAAAGATGTTGTTGGTCCAGCAATGACATTTGATAGTGCATCAAATGCTGTATCTGCTTGTGAGTGTGCTAAATTAGAATTTTATAGAAGAATACTTGGTCCATACGAAGATAAGAAAATTGAAGAGAATGGAGATATTACATGATTGAAAAAATGACAGTACAAGAGGTCGGTGTAGATGCAGGTTTAATTATCATTTCAGATTTGGATTGGTTTAAAAATAAACCAGGATATAAATTTGAAGATAGACTAAGTTATCTATATGATATTGAACCAGGAGATTATCATGTTGACTGGAAGATTAATGAAACATGGAACGGAAAGGTAAAGGGATCAGGAATCTTAAAAGTTACATCTGGAAAGATTGTTGTTTCTGATCCATGTTATTTGATTGACCATGAAGCAAATCATTGGGGAGATATCCTTGATGAAACTGATTTCTTTCAAACTGCTCCAGAGGGAATGGTTGTTTTAGATAAAATGGGTGGAGATGGTTGTTATGATGTAGATATTAAACTCAAAAAACTATGAGGATTAATTTCAATGTCTCAAATTGATACACCTCACGAGATTAGAATCCAAAACACATTTTATTCATTCCATGATACATATCTATTGAGGGTCTATACGGAGGGAATGGAGAAGTTCAATTATCCCAATTTAATGATAGTAGTTCCCGACGTATATATTTATTACACATATAAAATTTTATACCAAATATGTGATTGGATTCTAAATCACTACTCGAACGGACCGGAGGATCTTGGTAACTATTATGTAAATGTTGGAAAAGATACTGAGTATCCTCCGGTCATGTTCGTAAAAATTAAAAAAGATGGGAAAGATTACTTATTCCTGCAATCTAGGCAGGCATTGAATAAAGAAGAATTTGAACAATCTTTAATGACTAAAATTGAATGTGATAGTTTTAAAGAACTTGTTGTAATTAAAGGGGGAAAAAGTGGACAAGCTGATCCCGGTATTTTATAAGAGTTATGGAGAATATGTAAATCATTTTAGAGCATTTCCTCTTGATGTAGATGGACTAAAACCAGTAGAAAGAAGAATCCTTCTTTCATCTTATGAAATAGCAAGAGATAAATATGTAAAGTCAGCAAGAATTGATGGTCATTGTATTGGTCATTATCATCCACATGGTTCATCTTATTCGACCATTGTTCAGTTAGTAAACCAAGGATTTTTAGATGGTCAGGGAAACTTTGGATCCAGTGTTGGAGTTGAAGATAATCCTCCAGCAGCAATGAGATATACAGAGTGTAAACTATCTAAAAAGACAACTAGTATGGCGTTTAAGTTATTAGACTATGTTCCTTGGGCAGAGTCGGAATTAGATAAGGAACCAGAATATTTACCAACCATGTTCCCGTTTTGCATTATTGGTCATGAGTATACAGTTGGTATTGGTTTTGGTTATAGGACTTATATTCCTTGCTATACAGTTGAAGATTTATATAAAAGACTTTTATATCTTTTAAAGAAAGAAAAACAAAAACCGATAATAAAACCAATTTCAGATTGTGATATTTTAGCAACAGATAAGGAATTGGAAGAACTTCTAACAACCGGAAAGGCATCTATTAAAGTAAGAGGAAAAGTTAAAGTAGATAACGCACATTGTAAAGTGACTGTAAAATCTTGGCCACCAGGAAGAAAGTTTGAGTCTTTTCTTGGAAAGTTTAATAAAGAACTTGAAAGTCAGGATATTGGTTTTACAGATCTTTCTACGTCGGAAACTAATATTGTATTTGAAGTTTTAAAACAAAGAAGTAGAGATGAAATATTTAAGAAGTTTGTTGAAAAATTAAAGGATTCTTTAACAGGATCAATTTCATTTGAAACCATTATTGTTGATATGAATAAAAGAGTTAGAAATATTTCTATAGATGAAATGTTATTGAATACATACCATATGTATGAGCAGACTAATGGTGCAATGCTAAAGAGTGAGATAGAAAGAGTTGATTCTCTGATTAAAGAAAATCTTATTCTTGAAAAGATAAAACCAGCTTTATCTTCTTATCTGAGACCAAAACAGGTTTTCAAATTTGATGAAGCAATCACAACTATTTCTGATTTATGTAATCTTGACGAAAAGATCGTAAAGGAGTTATTTCAAAAATATAGAATTTCAAAACTCCTTACAACGAATACAGATATAAAAGAGTTAGAGGAAAAGAAAGAGGCAATTAAGAATAATTTAACTAATTTATCTAAATACGTACTGAGTCAATATAAGGAGATTGGGTATGTTAAAGAAAATCATTGATTTATTTAAAACGAAAAGAGAAGAGATGGAACCAGATGTTAAAAGGGAAGTGAATAGATTAGAAGATAATCTTTCAATTGCAGCTGAATGGATGCAGAGATCAGTAACAAAATCTAACGAAGTTAAAGAACATGATGAATGTTCTGAGTTCTGTTCTTCTTGTGATGGTACTGGTTACTTAAAAAAAGATATAAGATTGTTGTATTTATGTAAAGCCTGTTTTGGTGCTGGAAGTATATATTGGATAGATAGATGCTTGACAGCATCAAGAGTTTCAGAGTATGAAATGAAAATGCATACTCAAAACTGCAAGAATATTCATACTCTTATATATGAACTCAAACATGAAGCTATGAAAATAGGAGCAGTTGCTTTAGTTGAAATAAAACCTATGGAACCACCAAATACTGAAGAAATAGTAAGAAAACTCTCAGGCTTAAACTTGTTTGGAGGAATCCGTAAAGATGGGACCGAATGAAGTTGGATATTTAGAACCAAGAAAATGTCACACCTGTAATGGGCATGGGAAATACAATAAGTATATTCCCATGCCAGGTGGTACTCTACAAAAAGTAGAAGTAGAATGTATGATGTGTGAAGGAAAAGGATTCGTAGATATGATAGATGAAATAAATACTGACTCTAAAACTAGGGTGTAAAATGGGAAATTTTGTATGTCCATTATGTCATGGTTGTAAAACGATAGTTATTAAAATAAATCCTTGTGATGCCCCTAATATTATTAAAAATTGTCATTTATATTGTTGTCTATGTGGAGGGGCAGGTTACTATCATAAAGAGATACTATGTACTGCATGTGGAGGAAAAGGATATAGAGATTGGGTTGATGTTATAAGAAGACCCTATTTGGGAGATTATAATGCTACCAATAAAAATTTGTTGTAAATGTGTTGGATCTGGTTTTGATCTTGAGTATCTAGTTGAATCAAAGACAATGAGTTTTGTTGATTGTAAACACTGTAAAGGTACAGGATATAGATTCTGGATAGATGATATTTTAAGACCAACAGGAAATAAAAATGGAACAGAAAAAGGAAACTCCTTGGCAATGGACTGAGCTAGAAAATAAAATTAGAGATGAAGGATTTGTTCCGTGTCCTGTATGCCACGGAACAAAACAAGACGTACTTACAGGTAGAAAAGTTTGTGAAGATTGTGGAGGAACGAAAAAAGTAGCAAGATATAATAATAGTGTGTTTATTCCATGTAATCGGTGTGATAAAGATGGAACACATTTTTATGCTAAGTGGATAACGTGCGAATATTGTAAAGGAACTGGATTAAGAACATGGGTGGACACAATGATACGACCCGTACCTGTTCAGTATGCAGAGGACAAGGAGTATTAAGAGCTCTACACTCTAAAAGAGAATGTTTAATATGTGACAATAAATATGAATCTGTAACATTGAATAATCAGAAGTTCTTTTATACTTCTAGTACCTCAATGTGTAATCTTTGTCAATCAGTATGTGTAATAGATTCAATGGAGAGTGTGGTTGTTTCATGCCCTCATTGTTTGGGAACAGGAACAAGAACATGGATAGATAAAATTGTTAGACCATATAATAAATCTAGATTAGAAAATGAATTATTTAGAATAATAGTAAGAACAGACGAGGGATTCCGTGAAGGATATGAATTGGATTAAATGTTCTGTATGTGGAGGTCTTGGTATACACAGAGAAGAAAACAATATAGAATGTGTATATTGTGGTAGTCTTGGTTGTAAATGGGATAGTAAAAAAGGAAAAATTATAACATGTGAAGATTGCAAAGGAGATGGTTATGTAACGGGAATTATTCATAACTATTGTAGGTTTTGTAAAGGTGAAGGAAAAAGATACTGGACAGATGTTATAATGAGACCAATTCTGGGAAGGTAAATATGTTAAAACAAAACTTATGGGTACAAGTAGTTACAAAAATAAATGCACTAGAAAGAGAATTTCCAAACGATAGATTTATACATGTATACAGACAATGGATAACAAGAGAATTTAAAGATGTTTGGACATCTACAATTGACATGTATATATTACTCCTTTCTAGGGCAGGATACTTGAGAAAAATAACACCTGGCCATTATTCAAGAGTAAAAAAAATTCCTTTAGATATTCCAATGAAAAAATTTTATAAAAATTATCAAGGAAAAATGTTATGGACTGAACAGGTTTTAACATTTTATAACTTGTACCAAGAAGAGGTGGTAGATGACGATTCCACACGGAGAACCAATTGTGGATGATGACTATCCACAACCATTTAAGTGGAAAGAATTTAATATGGAAACAGCTATAAGACATAGGAATTGTAACTATTGTGGAAATATAATTCCACCAGGTGAGAAATGTCTTAGATTTCGATATGGAAGTTCATATTATAAAATAACTGCAAATCTTTGTAGAAACTGTATGTCTAGAATGTTATATGAATAAAATTATTAAACAATGGGTATGTGTAGAATGTCATGGAGATGGGACAGAATATAGAATTATAGATTCAGTTTGTTTTTTCTGCCGTGGTACAGGATTTGTAACAATGTCTACTACATCAGTTTGTGATGTATGTAAAGGAAAGGGTATAGTCCCACTACATACATTTGGACCATGTAGTTATTGTAGTGGGAAAGGATATAGAGATTGGGTAGATTATATTAAAAGACCAAGTAAAAAAGAAAAGGAGCTGCCATGTTTCGTATAAAGAAATCTTTTAGTGTTCCAGTAGGACACAGATTGAGTAAACATGATGGTAGATGTAAAAATATTCATGGGCATAATATGAAAATTGAAGTCCAAGTTTCATGTCATGGACTAGATAACAATGATATGGTAATGGACTTTTCTCTTTTAGGTTATATTGTTAATAGTTTATTAGATCAGTATGACCATGCAACATTGTTAAATTCTAATGATAAAAAATATATAGATTTCTTGAAAAACTGTGAAGATAGGAGAATTGTTTTAATTGATAATGCTGATCCAACAGCTGAAGTTTTATCATGGTATTTTTATCAGAGTATCTCTAATCAACTTAAAGCTCGTAATCAGTATTTAAAATTAGATTATGTAGCTATTTGGGAATCAGATGATGCAGTAGCTATCTATGACGGATGTGAAAAGGATGTAAAATGATTCTTAAAAGAACCTCAGGAATTTGCATTCCAAGAGATTTAGAAAATGAAGTTTTCTATACAAATATTAAAGATAATTTGACTAGAAAATTTTATAACTATGGGGATTCTACAATCTTTTGGCATAACTTTTATGTAGAAGATAGTAAGATCTTTAAGATTCCTAGGTTCTTTCCAATTTGGGATTATACATCTTGTAAAATTGAAAATAGTTTTGGACCTGGAGAAGATATAAAAATAAACCATAATATTAAATTGCGCGATGATCTTCAAAAAAATATTGTGGAATATTTATTAGAAAACAACCGTGGAATTATTCAAGCTTCTCCAGGTTCTGGGAAAACAGTAACCGGCGTATTTGCTGTAGCTGAAAGAAAGAAGAAATCATTTATATTAGTTCATAGAGATAGTTTAGCAGACCAATGGAAGGGACCAGGAACTAAAGATAAAAAGCAAGGATTTCTTGCCTTTACAGACTTGAAAGATAATGAAGTTGTAAGATTAACATCAACTAATTTTGAAGATGCTTTAACTAAACCAGTTATTATATGCACAGATCAGACTTTTATATCTCTTCTAAAAAGACATAGAGCAAGATTTCTTATTTCTCTTAATAAAGCAAATATTGGGATATTTATTGCTGATGAAGTTCATACGACAGTGGGTGCTCCAACATTTGCAGAATGTTCAATTCATATTCCATCTCCAATCTCATTCGGTTTTAGTGCTACACCATATAGATATGATGGAAATGGGGATGTAATTGAATATCATTTAGGAGAGGTATTTGAACCAGAGGGAACAGCAACTGTAATGGATGCAAGAGTTACAGTTATGTTATTTGATTATGGTATTACAAAGAAAAGTTTTTTCTATGTCTACTGGGCAGGAAGATTTCAGAGGGCTAGATATTTCAATTTATTAAGAAAATCTGAAATGTTGACAGTTGTCTCAAAATCTTTACTAACCAAGTTTCTAAAAGATGATAGAGATATAGTATATGTAACAGAGAGATTGAATCATATAGATATGCTTCATAAATGGGCACCTACAGATAATAAAACCACGTTTATTTCTGGAGATAAAATTGATGTTCTTGATTGTCAACTAGTATTTTCAACTCCAGGAAAAATGCGAGATGGGGTGGATATTCCACAAAAAGATTGTTTGATAATGTCAACACCAATTAGTAATATAGAGCAAATGTGTGGGAGAATCGTGAGAATTTCTAGAAATAAAGAGGAACCAATTATTATTGATATGGTTGATATTGGTGAGAAGGAAATATACAAAACTCTATTTTCTAGAGTTAAATATTATGAAAAGAAAAAGTGGAAAGTTAAGTATGTTCTTTTAACTAGTGATGGAACATTTAGGGAAATATCAAAAGATAATGCTATGGAAATAATTAGTGAAAAAAATGAATAGGAGAATTAAAATGAAAATTAAAGAAAGTTTCGTTACTAATAGTAGTTCGACATCTTATATTATTTATCTTCCTGAATCCATTGATCCAATTGATATGATTAAAGATAAAGATCCAAATATACTTGCTTGGATAGAAGATCAAGATTTAAATGTTTTGAAAAGGATGTTTGAAAAAGCAAGAAAAGATTCTGAGACAAGTTTAAATTGTTATGATATGGATATGTTTATTGACGAAGATGAGGAAGGTATTGATACTAGAGAATTAGTAGATATATTTTATAACATTGTTGATAAACTTGGTCTTATTGTTGGTGGTATTGATATGGGACCAGATCAAGGACCAATTTACTATAATATAGCAAGTAAGGAAATAAGTAAAAAAATTGCAAAGATAAAATCAGATGTTGGTGATATTTAATGATTAATAAATCTAAATGGAACCTTCTGACTCATAAAAGTAGAGAATTTTTTAGAACACGATTCTGTCATGTAACTCCTGCAACAATGAAGTGTCCTGTATGCTGGCAGGATACATCTATATATTTGGTTAAAAAATTTAACCAATCTAAATTCAACTTTAGGTGTTATGACTGTAATTTCACTTTTTTAGTTGTTATAGAACCATATCAAATGTTATGCGAAACTTGCCGTGGTTCTGGAAGAGTATGGAAAATAAACAATACTCCAAATCGTGTTAATATTCCTACATGGGAAACTAAAATTTGTGATATATGTAAAGGAAGAGGAAGATTGGATTGGTGTTCAAGAGTAACTAGGGCAAAGGGGATGATTAAATGAAATTTGCTTACACAGCAGATTGGCATCTTTCGGGATATACTCAAGATAAGATTATTAACGGACTTCCTGAAAGATTGTATGAGAAGAAGGTTGTGCAAGAGAATATAGGAAATTATTGTAGACTTAACGAGATCAAAACAATAATAATTGGAGGGGATCTGCTGCATAACAAGTCTATAATTTATTCTCTTGCACAATCTATTCTATTAGACTTTTTTAGAGAATATAAAGATTTGAATTTCATTGTACTTGATGGAAACCATGATTTATCTGGAAAGGGAAGCGATGTAGTTTCTGCATTGAAATCATTAGATAATGAACCGAATGTAAGAAGAGTTTCTAAGCCAACAAGAATTACTGATGATTCTGGTTTAGATATATTAATTGTTCCTTACTCAGATAATATGATTGATGCCATTAAAAAATCTTCAGCAAAGTATCTTATTTCTCATTTTGGATTAAATGAAGGAACTCTCAATTCTGGCGTCAGTATTATTTCTGACATTGGTTTAAAAGATCTTGTTGGAAAATACCAATACGTTCTTCTTGGTCATTATCATAAACCACAGGAAATTACCAAAGATAATATTTCTGTGTATTATTCTGGATCAATAACACAAAATGACTGGGGAGAAAAAGGTGAAGAAAAAAGATTTCTTATTGTTGATACTGATACAGATACTATAGAATCTGTTCCAACAAAGGGATATAAAAAATACTTTGATCTTCAAATAACAGAAGAAAATAAAACAGAAGTTATCAAGAAAGCTAGGGAGCTGAAAGAAGAAGGTCACAATGTAAAAATTACTAGAAAAGAAGCAGTAGATATAGATGATATCAATAAAGAGTTTATGGTGGTTGACAAAGTTGAAAAAGATATTACAAACAGGGGATTAAGTTCAACTATGTCAATGAGAGATAAACTCATGAGATATCTGGAAGTTAACGAAATTCCTGAAGATAAAAGAGATATTTACTTACAAGAAGCATTAGATATAGTTAACTCTGTAGCCGAGAGGAAATAATTATGAGATGTATTTTAAAATGTATAGTAACTAGAAATGATGAACATGTTAAAACTATTTATGTAAATAGATACTATATTAAAAAAAATTTAGCAAGATCAAAAAATAATAAGAAAATAACTAAAGAAATAGTTGAAAAATCCAAAGGTAAAGTTTCAATATGCAGATCTTGCGATGGTTGTGGATTTTTTAGAGAATATATTGTTGATATAAAATGTCAAAATTGTTCTGGATCAGGTTATGTTGATTGGATTAAACGAATTATTCCCAAAGGATAGTTATAAATGGAACATTCAGATTATTATATAAGTTTTAATAAAGAAGCTGCTATAAGATCTAAGCGTATAGCAGAATCTGTTGTTAAAGAATGGGAGGGAAAATTTTTAATCTGTCCAAAGTGTGATGGAACTAGTTTTACAGAAGACCACAAATATCTATGCAAATATTGTGATGCAAAGGGTTATGTAGACTGGATTCAAAGTATTATGTTGCGCGAGCTAAGAAAATATAGGACTACATAAGAAAATGGAAAACTACAATATTGGTGGTTGGTTCAACAGAGTATATTATAGCTGGCATGACGGACTTATTTGGCCAACTGTATATACAATAAAACAAAATAAATGGAAATCTAAAAGAAGAAGAGAAGAAAATCTAAAAATCATTGAAAAAGTAAATGGTTCTGTACAATTGTGTCCAAAATGTGATGGATACGGATTTCCAAATCATTTATTTTATGATTGTTGTATATATTGTAATGGTAAAGGATTGGTAGATTGGATCTCCAAAATAAGATAAGGAGAAAGCAAATTGAGATCTGTAGAATTTAAGAAAACAGGAATGCAAAATTTCTGTTGCTACACCGATCTAATGGAATTTGAGTTTTCCAATGATAAAGTTATTTTGATAACTGGTCCCAATGGATCTGGCAAATCCACAATCTTTGACTCAATTCCATATACTTTCTATGGAACAAGTCCAAAGGGATTGAAGGGAGCAGATGTAATAAATAATACTGTGGGAAAAGATTGTTATACTTATGTTGAGTTCGATATTGATAATGACCATTATAAGTGCGAACGATACTGTAAGTATAAGAAATTTGGAAACACAGCTATTCTTTACAAAAATGGAACTCAAATTAAAAAAGGTCATGAAGAAGTTGTAGCAGAAATTGAGAGAATTTTGCTTCCTCAAAAACTGTTTATGAATACTCTTTTATTCGGTCAAAAAGTTAAAACATTCTTTACAGATCTTACTGATTCTGAACAAAAAGAAATTTTTAGAAGAGTGTTACAACTAGATGACTATCTCTTATATTATGATGAAACAAATAAGAGATTAAAAGGGTTAGAAGAAGATGTAACCAAGTTTACAAATCAGAGAAAAGTTCAAGAAGAACTTCTCGGAGAGATTCGCAAGCAAGTTGAGCAACTAAGATCTGATAGGGAAAATTTTTATTTAAAGAAACAATCTAATTTAGAAGAGTTAAACAAAAATGTCTATGATCTCGGTCAAGAACTCACAACACAAATTGAAAAGTATTTAAAGTTTGGAGAATCTCTTGAGACAGAAAGAGAAGAACTATTAGATAAACAAAGAGTATTGAAAAATGATCTTTCGTCTACTCAGGATAAATTGGAGAATGAAATTCTATCAATTAGAAATAAGAAAAAAGTAAAAGAAGCAGAACTAACTTCAGCAGCTACAGAAGCTAAATCTAAAGAATTACAAACCAAAAATAAGTTGATAGATGAACTTAAAGATTCTTTATATGAAAGAACACATTCATTAGAAGATGATGTTGTAGCAGCTAAAGTAGAGTTGAATAGACTTGATCTTGTTTCAAAAGTTAGTGCAAATAGAATTTCAACTCTTGAATCCGAACGAGATCCTTTAATAGCAGGTGTAGAAAACGAAACATGCCCACTATGCAAACAAAGTATTCAAAAACATACAGTTGAAGAAATTAATTTCAGGATAACTGAAATAAACAACCAGATTGGTTTGTTAAAAGAAGACATTGAAAAGAGTAAAAAAGAAATTAGATCATTGATGACTAAAAAAGATCAACTAACTGAGACTATTGAGTCAATTAAAAAAGAGATTTGTGATAAAATACGAAAAGTTGAGGAAGAGTATACAAATACAATTAATGGTTTAGTTTCTAGACTAAAAGAGAAACTTAGCCAATTAAATGATATCGAAACTAGATGGATTGAAAAAGCAAAGGTGGATTTCAAAGAAATAGTTGACGGTATAACATTATCATTATCTGAGTTACAACCTAAAATTGAAAAGTTAAATGTAAAAATTACAAAGAAGCAAGAAATTTCAGAAATAATTAATCTAACAAAACTGAAAGTTAAATCCACTTTGGAATCTATTGAAAAGATTGAAAAAACTGAGTATGATAGCACTTTGCTAGATTCTCAGATAAAAAAGGAAGAAGAGATTAAAGAAACAATTAAGTCTCTCATTGAATCTCTTTCTAGTGTTGAAGATAGATACAATGTTTTAAGACTTTGGAGAACAGGATTCTCAATGAGTGGAATTCCAAGTATGCTTATTGATGAAGCAATTCCATTTATGAATCGAAGAATCATGGAATACTTGGATGTAATTGGAGGAAGATATATAGTATCATTTGATACATTGGGTGAGAATAAATCCGGAGAAGTCAGAGATAAAATTACAATTAGAGTTTTAGATACAGTTACTAAAGCTAATATGAGAAAACAATTATCGGGTGGGCAGACTAGAATAGTTGATATTGCAACTATTTTAACTCTATCAGATTTACAAAATATTATTCAAGATACAAAAATAAATATTATCTTATTGGATGAGATCTTTGATTCCTTGGATGATAAAAATATATCATATGTATCAAATTTACTTAGATCTTTAGCAAAAGGAAAATCAATAAATATTATTAGTCACCGAGCAATTGACCAAATAGATTGTGATGGTCAACTACAACTTTTCTAAGGAGAAACTAAATGTCTGTACAGATTATTGTTTTAACATCAGGGGAAAAAATCATTGGAAATATTGAAAAGATTGATGATGGAATAAACAACACTATGTTAGTTAAGAAACCTCTTGCTGTAAAGGAAATAGTAAGTGATGGCGGAATTGGATATTTACTTATTCCGTTTATTCCAATAAAAGCGGATAGTATTGTTGTTAGAACAGATAATGTAGCTGTTCTTCCAGTAGATGCTGATGCGAGAGTAGCTGACGAGTACCAAGCTCGAACATCAAGTTTAGTTCTACCAACATCAAATAAAATTGAAAAACCTGTTTTAGTAAAGTGAGTGAAAAATGAAAACTAAACTAGATTTTGTAACAAATAGTTCTAGCACAAGTTTTGTTATATGGGGAGTTGATAAGGATTGGGATGACGAATTTTTAGAGAGGGTTTGGAAGAATTTTGATGATAAGAAAAAAATGTCCCTTGAAAACTTTTTGAAATTAGATTGGTATGAAATAGCAGGTATCATTAGTAGTGTAGCATACAAAAAATATAAGCTACGGGCTGGAACACATGAAGATGGTGACAGTTCTATGATTGGTATTAGTCCATTTGAAATGAAAGAAAATCAGACTTTAGCTGAGTTTAAAAAAGATCTTTGCAATTCACTTTCTGATTTTCTAGGTGAAGAAATTACTCCAAATTCTCTACAGAAAATAGAAACAGAAATCCCACAATAAGGAGTATTTTGTGGATAAAGTTCAAATCGTTAGTTGGTTACTAACAAGAAAATGCAATCTCCGTTGTTCATATTGTAGAATAATTAGAAATTATAAAGACCTTCCAGAAGAGTATCCATCAATTTCTCAGTACCACAGAAATGAAATGCCAACCAAAATGGTTCTTGATGGATTATATGGATTTAAAATGCATAATCCAGACTCGTTCCATATTTTGTATGGAGGCGAACCACTTTTAAGAAAGGATCTTCCAGAAATAGTCCAGTTTTGTAATGATAATAATATTAATTATACAATCATTACAAATAATAGCGATGAAGTTCAACCAATGATAGAAAATCTTCTTACTTCTGTTAACTATGTAATTGGTTTAACATCTTCTGTGGATCCAATAATTTTTGATAAATCTGCAACCGGAGATAGAGTAGAAAAGAGTATAGCTGGACTTAAAAAGCTAACGGATTTCAAAGGGATAGTAAAGGATCTTGTAGCTGAAATAACAGTTGACAATGATACTTTGCCATTCCTTTACCCATTAGTTGAAAAGTTAACAGAACTTGATATCAATAGTGATATAACTTTTATTGACATTGCAAAAAGTAAATATTATGATTTCTCAAATGTTACAGATGAAAATCTTTTAGTTCAAAAATCAGAAGCGGTTCAAAATGAACTTCAAAAGATTATTGATGCTAAATTGAATGTACATATGGCAAATGTACTTCTACCAAAAATGTATCTATCATTACCTTCTAATATGGATTGTAAAATTGAAAAAAATATTCACAACTTAACAATAGATTCAGATGGAACAATAAGATTATGTCTAAGAGTAAGAGGTGTAGATACACCAAATAAAATTAATATTGGAAATTTATTTGAGAAGAACTGGAACTTAAATCCAAATCTAAAACCGCAGTTAATTAAAGATAAATTACATTATTGTAGACTTTGTAATTGGAGTTGCCAGATTATGTCTCAGATTATTTCAGAAAATTCCAATATGTTGGGAAGTCTAGTTCATGAAAATAAAAGATCAAAAAATTAGGTGTATAATATGTGGTAAATATTTTAGAAATAAAAGAGGTATTGCAACACATGTTTTTAAACATTCTGACAGATGTTTAAAAGGGTATATAATACTATATGGATTTAATAGGTGGACTTGGCCAGAAGAAACATTTTTAAATTTGAAACAATGTAAAGAATGTAGAGCACCATTAAAAGATGTAAGATCTAAAGAATTTTGTTCATTTTGTAGATCAAATAATCATAATGTTATGAAAAATCCGGATATAGTTAAGAAAAATGTTGAAACAAATAAACCCTTGCGAAATACCAAAGAATATAAAAAAATGATATCCGATAGATCTATAAAAATGTATAAAGAAAATCCTCAGTTAAAAGAGAAGCAAAAGAAATATATGTTAAATGGTGGTGCTCTAAAGGCAAGAAAGGGAATTAAAAGTCCATCTAAACCACAGATGAAATTATTTTCAATGGTTAAAGAAATTTTTAATGACTCTATAATTAGTTATGATATATGTGGTACTATTGATAGTAAAAAATTTCAGTTTGAGGTAGATATTGCAATACCAAAATATAAACTTGTTATAGAGTATGATGAACCATATTGGCATAAAGATAAAGATTGGGATGAAAAAAGACAAAAGAAAATAGAAGTTCTCGGATGGAAGTTTTTAAGATACTCAGAAATTCCATCCATAGAAAAACTCAAAACTGATATTTCAGAAAATATAGAGGATCTGGAAGTATGTCAGAACTAATAACATCAGCAATAGACTTCCTAAATAAAATCAAAGTTGAAAAAATGGTTGTTGTAAAGTTCAAGAAACTTGACGGAACTGAACGAACCATGAACTGTACATTGGACTTCTCAAAAATTCCAAGGGAGAAGCATCCGAAGGGTGTTGATTTAGCAAAAATTCTAAAACTAATTAATAATAATCACATTCTAAGAGTTTATGATTTAGAAAAACAAGACTGGAGAAGTGTTCCGTTTGATAGAGTTGATTATCTAGTAACACCTTCTAATAAAAAATCTTATAGAATTAAGCTGAAATAGGGGGTGTATATGGTAATATCTAAAAATATCATTGGAACAATTGATGTAGATACAAATTCAGGAACAATTTGGATTAATGCACCAAATTGTATTCTTAGAGTTCAGGGATTAGATTTTGGTAGACGAGGAATAAGAGAAAAGTTTTCAATGATAGATATTAGTGGAAACAAAGCATCTATGATTGAAGGGGATCTTGTTCTGGATGATAAATCTTTAGTTAGATTTATTCTTGATTTATTTAATTCTTTGTCATACAACGTTATGAACGGAAAGATAAAAGATAAGAATAAATTTCTAGATGATTTATGTAAAGAAATAAACAGAAGGATTGATGAGCAATGACAATACTACAAAACCTTCTAAATGAACTAAAAGGAGACTCAGAATCTAATATTGATGAGTCAGTGAAGAAAATTTGCGATACAATCTATGATGAAGAGAAAGGAAAATTTTTATATCCTACAAAGATGCCAAAAGGTGCAAATGTTTTTCTGGCAATTGAATGTCAGGGAAGAGAACATGGAGAAGTTGGATATCTATGTTTAGAAAGAGATGCTCCAGGTACTTTTTTCGCTGGGTATTGGGCTGGTAATGCTAGTGGAGTCAATTCTCTTAAAAGAGTAAAAACATGGGATATTAGAGAAATAGAAGTTGAAAAAATAATGTTAGAATATGCAAAAATACTCAAGTATCTAGTTAGGGAGTAACTCAAATGAGTGAAAAGAAAGAAAAAGAAATAGAGTTTACTGATAGTTTTCGTGAATTAATTATTTCTAAACGATTTGTATCATCAAATCAAACAGCCTGTGATGAAAAAGAAAAGATTTTTCTTCCCTATAAAAGAAAGAATCTTTTGAATCTAAATGATTTCTTTGAAAGATTAATGAAAATGGTATCTATTAAGGGTACTATTCTTCCAAGAAATTGTAGATACGTAGATTCAAGAGATAATGGTTATAAAATTTTAGTAATTGAGGATCCTCCTGCTGTTAGAAATATTTTAGTTGACATGGATTTTGAAAATACAAAGGAGAGATTTAAAATTACAGGAAAAGATCAGATTGTTGAAGTTAAAGATTTAATTGGTGAGAAGAGACCATATAGAATGAATCTTTCTTTCCCGTATGTAGTATATATACTTATGTTTAATCATGAGAATAGATTTAGTAGAATGAAAGTTTTTTATAGATTATCTCCAATGAGTTCTGCTCATGATTATCTTCTTCTAGCAAACTTGCCAAATATTGGTGGTAGTCAAACGGTTTGCTTAGGGGATTTGCATCAGCAGTATAGTAACTTATCTGATGGAGCAAATCTAGTTATAGATTCATTTTGGTTTAACTCATTTAATACTGATTATATTACTAACTATCAATCATACGCTAAAGAAGTTCCCGAGTTTAAAGATTTTGTTTCTTGGGCATACAACACAGTTGTTGATCCAATGTTTATCTTTAGTGTAAAGTATTTTAAAAATGATAGAACTGTTGAACAAGAATGCAACCAATTTTTTAAGGAGCACTCACCACAAGCAGAAACAAATAATAACACAATTCACGATTTTTTAAACAGATTGCTTTCCCCATCCAAAGTTGTAGTAGATGGGAAATTATTAACTTCGAGAGCTGGAACTACTGAGTCATATTATTTTAAAGAGAAACCAGTATCAATTGGAGATATCATTAATTATGATAAAAGTGATTATTATATCAATGATATTATTATAGATTCAAATACAGGTTTTCCAGCTTATTTTAGTCTTGAAGATAAAGAAGGAAAATTAAAAACAATAGAAATTTCAAAAGTTAACCAATCTCAATTTGAGATTAAGTATCCTGTTATTGAATGTCTCCAGTTGGCTGATGGAAATGAAGTTAAAATTGGAGATGCTGTTGTATTGCAATATCCATTCAAAAAAGTAAGAACCATTGAAAAGATAAGAATGGGAAGAGATGGTAATCCAGAAGTATTGTTAAAAGGTGATACTGATTATTACCTTTTAGATAAAATTGGTGCCACAAAACTAGGGGATATTATTCCTCAGTTAAGTGGAATTAAACTTAACAAAGATGATGCATATATTCTGTATAGAAAGACAGACGATGTATTCAAATACTTTGCTAATGTAAAATATGATTCATATGAAATTTCTACCGAAGGTTATATTATTTTAAAGTTTAATGAAACTAATATGCAAGCAGGTCAAAGTGCTAGAAAATGGAGAATCTATGATTCGTCTGTGGAGCATCATCAAGATGAATGGCAGTTGCATTTGAAGTCAGATGTTAAACTACTTGAAAACAGAACATTTAGGATTTTAAATAAGTTATATCAGAATAAGAATAAAGATATTTATTTAGTTAAAGATGCTGTCATATTTGATGAAAGAAAATATGCAGGAGTAGTTCCAAGCTACAATCATGAAGAAGCAATTAATGACATTCTTACGGAAAAGGGAACCAGATTATTTATTCCATCTTATGATGTAGATATTGATTTTTCTGTTGGAGATACAGTTATTGTAGCGGATTGGGATAATTTATATTGTATGGTAACCCCAAGAGTAATTCATGCATTTATTTATGAAAATCAGTGCTTATTTGTTCTTACCATTGATCCCGATACAGGAGCAATGAGAAAAGATAAATATATTGATTTCAAAAATAATATTGTCTATGTTGGTTCCATTAGAAAAATTGATTTGAATGTTAAAAATCTCGAAAATGGAACTCTAATTGTAGCGCAAGAAGCATGGATTCAGAACTTCCCTAAGAAAGATGTAAATAAAATTGTAGGTGTAATTACTGATACTATTACTCATCCACCTCTTGTTCTTTGCTCAAATGGGTTAACTATTTGGGCAGATGAATTAAATCAATTTAAATTGATTAAGAAAGGTGCAAGAGGATACAAGAGTCTGTTTGAAAAGATAGTTCCTGTTGTAAATCCAAAAGATTTGAAAGATCAACTTGGGGATCTTTATATTCACACTGATTCTGGTAGTAAAGTTGATACTATTCTCTTCTCAAAAACAACACCTCAAGATTATGGTCACAAAGCATATACATATCTGATAAGTACATCTTATATTCTTACCAGAAATGATTATAATGCTAGAAATTCTTTGAATCTTAATGCTACACCAGAAGCGTTTGAAAAATTTAAAGTTAAGAGATATGGAATTATAAGACCAAGATATTCTGAAAGAAGAAAAGCTGCAGAATCAATGATTAATGCTTATCCAAATCTTCTTGGTGGTCATATCAGTAGCATTAGACAATTTAGATTATACCAAAAGTGAGGAAAATAATGTTTAATGTATATATCTATAATGAAGGAGATGAACTTCCGAAAGATGATGTTTGTTATATTCTCACAAAAGACGGCATTCTTCTAAAAAAGAAGGTCGGATTGATGGAGAGTATTTCTAAGGTTGATAAAATTTCGATTCTTGGAGATTTAAAACCACATGCAAAACTCCACATTGAAAAGATACCTGGTCCTGTGTTTGCTAAGATTTATAGTTTCTTTAAGGAAGTATATAAAGAGTTTTATTCGGAGTGTGTAGCTCTTTTATACTATAATCCAAAAACGAAGAAATATAAAACTTTCATTCCGAACCAGGAGGTTTCTGGAGCTAGTCTTGATTATGTTAAAGATAGAACATTCAAAGATCATGTGTTGATGTGTTCTATTCATAGTCATGCTAGCATGAGTGCTTTCCATTCAGGAACGGATAGTGATGATGAAAAGAGCTTTGATGGTCTTCATATAACTCTTGGGAAGATGAATCAAGATGTTATTGATATCTCAGCTTCTATTGTTGCAAATGGAACCAGATTTATGGTTGATCCTCTTGACTATGTTCATAATCTGGATCTTGTTGAATTCTCATATTATAATCCAAATCAGTTTAAACCAGCATTTGTGGTTGTTGATGGTGAAAAACAATACACTAAAGATGTAAAAACACATCTTGGTTATGTAATTAATGGTGTATCTGATAAGGATAAGGAATTTGATAAGAATTGGATGAGATTTGTCAAGAAGAAAACATACTCATATACATATTCAAGATGGGTATGGGATAATGAGCAGAAAAAACTAATTGAAGTCAAAGAGGAGAGATCTGGTGGTGAAACAGTTGGATCTGTTCTGGAAGCTCAAAATCGTGCCCGTGGTGGTTATCCATATTATGGTGGTCATAGGGGACGAGAGGATTGGTGGACTGGTATAAACGAAAGACAAAGGTATAGAAATGATGAACATACATCTCCAAGATATGAAAAATATAATCCATGTAAGGATTGTATTTTTAGAGATCATAAACTGAGACAAGATGAAGTTAGCAAAGCACTAGAACCAGTTGCTGATAACTATAAGAGTAAAACTCCTGATCCTACTTTTAAAGAAATGGTAAATACAGATCAAGAACTCATGGAACTTTATGATGAATTTGGTCTGTATAGATACTGGTAAAATGGAGGAATTAATGGAAAGACTTGTAATTATTGGTCTTGGAGGTATTGGTTCAATTTTAAGTGATAAATTATCTAGATTTGTAAATTTCAAAAAAGATCAAGAAACTTGGATTACATTGATTGATGGTGATTATTTTGAGGAGAAGAATTTTGAAAGACAAGAATTCTTCAACCTTGGAAATAAAGCATCAGTCAAGGCAGCGGAATTGAGTTCAAGGTATGAGAAGATTAAGTATGATAATGTTCCATACTTTGTTGATGAAAATCTTTTACCAAGAGTGATGGGTGAGGGAGACACTGTTTTTCTCGCAGTTGATAATCATAAAACGAGAAAATTAGTCTCTGATTATGCTAAAAATTTAAAAGATATTACTATTATCTCTGGTGGTAACGATCTTATTGATGGGAACGTGCAAATCTATGTACGAAAAGGAGGTGAAGATTTAACTCCCAGTCTTACTGATTACCACCCAGAAATTGAAAACCCAGCAGACAAATTACCAAATGAAATGAGTTGTGAAGAGTTACAAAACTCTGAACCCCAACTATTCTTTACAAATTTAGGGGTTGCTACAATCATGTGTTGGTCCTATTACAATATTAAAAATAAAGACCTCACAAGTTCCGAAATTTATTTTGATATTAACAAAATGAGAGCACATTCTACTGCTAGAGAACCAAAAACTAAAAAGTAAGGAGTTTGAAATGAATAGAGCAGAACTAGAAGCAAAAACCGTAGATGAACTTCGTAGTATTTGTGTACGTTATGGTATCGTTGGAATGAGCAAGAAGAGGAAGGACATCATTGTTGATGCTCTTCTAGCATATTATAAAAGTAGTGCAGGACCAGTTTCAAAGTCCGGTTCCCAGAACCTCGATGAAATGAGGTCCGTTTTTCACAGTAAAGTTACGAATCCTGGTGCAGCAGCAGGAAACAAAACTTCTACCACAATCCTCGTATCCTGTGGTGCGGCGTATGGAAACTTTCCTGTGGTCGGGAAAACTGTGGGGTCCGTTGCCGAGTTTCTTCGGGAAGTCCTCAATGTTGACCGTATGTCACAAGGTGTCGTAAACGGTAAGCAGGTTGAAGATTCTTACCGTCTGAAAGAAGGGGACAATCTTGAGTTCCTGAAACCTGCTGGCCGCAAAGGTTAAAAAATGAAGCTCCCAGTCTTCATGGAAAGAGGACTGGGAGCCCATTTAATAAACTTATGGAGAAATGATTATGGAAGATGGCAAGCAGATCAATCCTGAAAATCTATATCCCAAGTATTATTATCAATCGGATGAAATCATTGGAAACGTGTATACAGCATGTATTCTAGTTGATAGATCTAACGGTGTAATTGTGTCAAGAGGTATAGCTGTAAGATCTCTTCTTGACATGCATAAAAAAGCAACTGCCAGAAATATTGCTCATGGTAGAGCTATTAAAGCTATTGCCAATGTGAGTAGTTCTGATGAAATCAATGTTGATAGGCAGAGAGTTCCATCGTTTATTCTATTTAAGAAGAAAGATGGATTAACAGAAGAAGAAGCTCAGAAAATCAATGAGAGTTTCTTTATTCCAGAAGGATCCTCAAACATTTATGTTCCAAGGTTCTATCCACTTGAGGTAACTGCAAAAGAGTTTAAATTCAAATCAGAATTTATGCCTCAACCTACTGAGAAGGAAAAGATGATTGCTACAAAGTTACCTAAAGTAAAATAGTATGATTGGTGGGTGGGTGACCTGGGGAGGAACTTGATGCTAGATCCAAAAAAGGGTACAATTTTGATCCTTTAAACCGACTAGTGTTCAAGGAGTAACCCACAGTAGCCCACCCCCAAACTTTTAAGGAGTTTGTATGGCATATAACCAAGAAAAGGATAAACTTTTAAAACTTTTTGAAATGGAATCCAATATTCCAGGAAACAGTCTTTTGGTTTCGATATTTTCATATGATAATGCAAAACCAAAGCTTCAAATTACAAGATCATATAAGAAAAAAGATGAAACATTAGGATATGCAGCTGCTGGAAGATTAACAATAGAAGAAGTAGAATTTCTGAAAAATAATATGGATGAAATTATTTCAACAATGAAAGGTATAGGTAAGTGAGATGCTTTCTCAACATTAGGGAACAAATAAATGTGGATTGGAGGGATGTGATTTGTACGGTAGTATTTCCCTTATTGGTTTAGGATCACTTGGTAGTTTTTTAGCTAGAACCCTCGTAGATGCAAGTCGTCATTTGAGAGAACTTATCTTGATAGATTATGATATAGTATCAGAAGATAATTTAGAGAGAAGTTTATACGATATAAATGATATAGGAAAATTGAAAATAGATGCCCTATTTGATAAAATAAGAAATTATAAACCAAGTTTATCAGTTCAAAAACTTGCGACTAGATTAATTTCTGGATCACCACTTCCAATATGCGACTTACATATTGACTGTAGAGATTTTCATTATAATTCAATTGAAAATGTACCAATGATAAGAACTTATATTTCTTCTGGAAAACTAGTTGTAGATTGTAGGGATAATATTAAACACCAACGAAATATAGAAGGTTCTTACTCAACGGTAGTTTTGAAACACCATCTTTTATATGCTTCAACAATTATAGCAAATTTGATTGACACAGGAAATATTAAAAAATTAATTGACAAAAAATTAGTTCAAATTTTTGAACTAGATTACCTCGAAAAGAAAATAGAAGATAAACTCAATAGAGTAGAAAATATGCCAGATGTGATTTATGACTCAGAATTTGATAGTCAGAAATTATTGAACTTATTAGAATATTCTCAACCAATTATCTCTTCAAATAAAAACTCTCCTATTACAGTATATGTTGGTGGTCGAAATAGACCAACAGTTAAAGAAACAATTCCCCCAAATAGATTGTGTGATTTTAGTGACTTAATATCCTGTTTGTCACCATTAACACAATTGAGATTTTCTAGTAATTACTATATTGTGATATTTAGTCCAATTACACCACATGGTCCTATCATTGAGTTAATTCCAGACGATGGTTCAGCGTAGGATTAATCATGGAAAAAAAGATTTTAAATTTTAAAAAAATTATAGTTCCTACGAGGGTGGTTTATCAGAATTCTATTAGAATAATCACTCGAATTAATTTGGATTTTGTAATCAATGGATATTCTATTTATCTAGATGAAGAATCTAGATTAGAGAAAGTAATAGTCAACGGAAAACATCCGAATAGTAATCCAGATACAAATGAGTTCTGTATTCCGATTCCGTTTAAAAATATGTTTAGAGTAACGAAAAGTTATAGGAAAAGGTTAGAAGGAATGATGGCAACTTTTAATATGAATGATTGTTATTTTTCTCCGTGGTATGCTTTCTCCTATGATAAAGACTTTTATAACTAGGAGGAAATATGTCTGTTAAGCATAGAAATCAGATTTTGGACACAATTGAAAACTTGGTAAGTGATCTTAAACAACCAGTAGAAAAAGCATTTCAAAGTTTAACTAATATTGTTCTAGATTTTAATCATGAAAGACTAATAAGAGCAATTGAAAAAAGAAAAACTCCAGAGCAACCACAAAAACCAAGTGATGTTATTATTGATATTAAGGAGATTAAGGAATGAAAACTGGTAAACTTCTTGGTGAGCAACTTCAACAAGAAATAATTGATTTAGTTAATGAAACAGCTCAAAAAGCAAATAGAGATATTACAAAAACAGAACTAAAACAGATTATCAAGGAGGTGATGCCCAATATTGAAGCAATGATTGCCAAGAATGTAAAACAACATCTAAGATCTATAGCTGTTAATATATTAGAAAATACATCAGAGGAGTAAAAACATGCCTTCATTGTTGGATCAAAACAAATTCGTTGAGGATTTGCCGGAAGTTTCTTCTGTATCAATTATGAGCAAAAGAAAGTTCCATCCAGAAGGACTTTTCTCTGAGCAGATTTTTGGACCTCTCAAAAATTATACATGCCAATGTGGAGTATATTATGGTTCTTCTAAATCAGGTGGGAAGTGCAAAACTTGCCAGGTTGATATAGTGAATAACAATGAGAGGAGAAAAAGGTTTGCTAAGATTAGACTTCCTATTCCTGTAGTTAATCCAATCTTTTATGATCTCATTGTTAGTATTGGTGGGAATAACTTAAAGGCTACGATTGACACATTGATGAAAAAAGACGATGTTAGTCTTTATAAGGATGGAAATGATTATGTATGCGTAGACGATAAATTAGTTCCTCCAAAAGTTAAAAAATGGGAAACATTAGAAGCAATCAATGAACTTATTACTGGAATTACAAAAGAAAATGTTAAAGGTGGGAATAAAAATTGGAAAATTATTCAAGATAATTTAGATAAACTATTTCTAAATTATGTTATTGTTCTCCCACCTGATTTGAGACCAGCAGCAAAAGGGATTGAAAAGAACAGTCAGGTAGTAGATAAAATTAATAGATATTATATGCAAATACTAACTAAAAAAGAAATAATGAAAGAAACTATTATTAATGTAACCAATAATAAACAATTATTTTATACTTATTTTAAGCAGTTACAAAAAGATGTAAACGAATTATATGAGCATATTATTGAAAAGCTATCTAAAAAAGAAGGCTTAATCAGGGGAAATATTCTTGGAAAGAGAATTGACTTTTCTGGTCGAGCAGTTATCATTCCAGATCCAACCCTATCTTTAGATGAATGTTGTTTACCATATATTATGGTTCTGGAATTGTTCAAGTTAAAAATCTCCAAAATTTTGATTGAGCTTGGAAAATTTAAACTTCTTAATGATGCTGTTGATTATATTGACAAGTGTATTGAATATAAAATTCCGGCTCTATACAAAATTGCAGAAGAAGCAATTTATGACGAAGTTTGTTTATTGAATAGACAACCATCTCTGCATAGATTGAGCATGGTTGGTTTCAAAATTAAGATGTCAGTGGATAATGTTATTAAAATTCACCCATTGGTTTGCTCTGGATTTAACGCAGACTTCGATGGAGATCAGATGGCTGTTTATATTCCAGTATCTGAAGAAGCTAAAGAAGAACTCAGACAAAAATTTCTATCAACAAAAAATCTTACAAATCCAGCAAACGAGAGTTTAACTACAACTCCAAGTCAGGATATTGTTCTTGGGATATATACATTGACATCTCATAGATTTAAAGAATTAGAAGGTAAAGTAGAATATAAAGGAAAAGAAATTACAGAAGCACAAAAAATATTTAATGAAGCACTACCAGAATCTTATCCAATTATTGATTATGTTGTTGGAAAAAAGGAATTGATTTCAATTCTAAATGATATAAAAGATAATTATTCAGAAGAAATAACAAAGACAGTTTTAGATGAAATTAAATGGAGAGGGTTTAAATACTCGACTTTATTTGGTTCAACTCTATCTCTAGATGCTTGTAGAATTGAGAACTCTAAAAAAGTAAGGAACTCTCTGTATGAAGGAGATAATATTCTTACTCAGTTAGAAAAAGTTTCTAGTGACGAACTAGAAACTATCCTCAAAAATAACTTTAGTTATTCTTATCTTATAACATCTGGAGCAAGAGGTAGTTGGGAACAAGTAAGGCAGATCGTTATGACCAGAGGTTTTATTTCTAACTTCAGAGGTCAAATTTTAGCAACTCCTATTAAACACAGTCTCTTAGATGGTTTAACTCAAGAAGAGTTTTTCCTTTCAACTTATGGTTGTAGAAAAGGTCTCCTAGACGTTTCGTTGAATACTGGAGCATCAGGATATCTTTCAAGGAAATTGAATTTCACTTGTGCTAATCTTCAAATTCACGAATCTCTAGATGATTGTGGAACGAAGGATCTTCTTGAAGTTTATGTTAATGACAAGAAGAAAGCGAGAATGTTAGTCAATAGATGGTGTATGCTTCCCACTAAAAAATTGGTATTAATTACACAACAGAATTATGAAGCCTTAATTGGAAAAACAATTATGATTAGAAGCCCAATCTTCTGTAAGAGTGAGCAAGTATGTCATAAATGTTATGGTGAGTTATTTAGATCCCTTCATAGTAGATTTGTTGGAATAATTGCTGCCCAATCTTTAGGGGAATGCAATACACAGTTGATTCTAAGAACTTTCCATACATCTGGTGTAGCAAAAGTTAATAAAGGTGAAGAAGAAATGAAGCAGATGGACATTGTTAGTGATTTAGATAGTGTCAGTAAGCTTCTACATTTACGAAAGAGTAAAGAGTATAAAGAATTAGTATCTGATTTATATAAAGTTTATAACTCAAATAGAGATATCTATCATGTTCATTTTGAATGTGTAGTGTCTCAGATGATGTGGAAAGGAAACACCAAATGGAGACTTCTTGAACACAGAGATAAAATTGTTCCTGAATATCACAGTGTTCAATCAGTTCCCAGTAAAGAGAGTTGGTTATTGGGTCTTGGATTCTCAAACCCGAAACGACACATTTTAAAGGGAATTGTTCATGGTGGTCTCTATAGTGGAATTATGGATAAAATACTTTGTGGAGAAAAGTTATGAGGAAAAAAATACCACATAACGACATAAATTATATCAAGTATCAAGCTGACCAGTTAGAAAATACAGTAAAACAAAGGTCACATCAGAGAAGAGCTCTTATTAGATTTATAAAAGCTAATAGATCCCATCTTAGATGGTGGGATAATTACATTTCAACAAGATGTGATACAACACTGGTAGAGAAGGCTAGAAGTGTAATAGCTTCAATGGAGGAAAAATCAAAAACTCCAAGCTAAAAAGGAGGATTTCTCTTGGAAATCGTAAATCCTAAGTTTAAAGTAAACAGAGAAAATAATATATTTCTCATAAGAAAAAAAGAGTATCAGGAATTAGAATCTCAAATAAGGGAGATTCTAAAACCAGCAGAAGAACTCGGATTTGCAGTTATGGAATTCGGGATTAAAGATTCAAGGACTTCTCCCGGAGAATTAGAGAAGTCCTTGAAAAAGAATTTGGTGATTAAACTACAAAAGGGAGCAGCTGAAATTGATTTGAGTATGTATATTCCAAGGTTGATTGATGATAATTATATCGTAATCAGCGGAAGGAAAAAGATACCCCAATTTCAGTTGTTTGATATTCCAATAGTTACGAGAGGAGAAACTATCAAGCTACGAACCAATGTAGCAAACATGATTATTTCCAAGGAAAAAGATTTTCCATATATTCATCTCACAATCCTTGGAAAGAAAGTTCCCCTCTCAATATTAATGTTGGCATATTATGGTTTTGATACGTTAAACAAAATGTATAGTTTAACATCAATGCCACCCATTGTCTTAGATAATAAATCAAGATTGATTGATTATCTAATGTTTGATTTGAAAGACTGGGCAGATGGGTATGATGGAGAGAAACAAGAGGATTATGTAAAAGAAATTGGAAGTAAATTTTCTAGTTATGATGCAAGGACCAAAGGAGAGGATTTAATTTATTGTCTTGACTTGATTCCAAAAGTAGATATTATGTCTAAAAAGTTATTCAAGACACAAAATCTCATGGAAGAAATAGTCTATGCAATTAGTACAGATGGAATTGATGATACTGATTATCAAAATAAGAGAATCAGATGTTTTGAGTATCTTATTTTGGGAAGGGTTGCTAAAGCTATATTTGATTTGTGTATGTCTAATCGAACAGCAAAGCAACCGAAGTTCAACATTAATTCCAATGCAATTCTCTCTGAATGTAATGTTTCAGACATCGTCCAGTTCGACTTTTCAATTAACCCAATTGATGAGTTGACAAAGTTGTCTAGAGCAAGTCTTTTAGGACCAGGAGGATTCAATAGAGAGAATGTTCCTGAATATCTAAGAGATGTTTGCCCTAGTATGTTTGGGAGAATATGCTCAGTTGATACTCCAGATAGAGATAACTGTGGTATTCTTCAGAATCTTCTTCCAAATGTTGATATGGATGATAATCTGAAATTTACAGATCATACTTTAGATACAACTCCAATTTCAATCCCAGTTGCCATGGTTCCATTCTTAGAGCATGATGACCAGACAAGATTACAGATGTCATCATCTCAAATGAGACAGGCAATCATGTTAACCAACTTCGATCAACCAATGATCCAGTCCGGGTGTGAAGGACTTTATACTGATTATACTCAATTTGTGAAAAGAGCGAAAAGAGATGGAGAAGTAATTTTCTTTGACCATCATTATCTAATTGTCGTCTATGACAATAAAGAGTTAGATATATTCAATGTTTCCCTTAGAAAAATCTATGTGGATAACATGGATATGATGAAGGTCTATGTAAAACCTGGTGATAGATTTAAAGCTGGTGAGATTCTCGCAGAAAGCAATTATTGCACAGATGGGAAAATTAATATTGGTAAAAATCTATTAACTGGAGTTATGATCTATTATGGAAAGAACTATGAAGATGGAATAGTTCTCTCTGATAGAGTAGTCAAAGAAAAAGTATTTACTTCTGTTCACTATACAGATCTTTCTTTTGTAGTTCCTCCTGATAAGGTTCTTCTGAGTTTAGCAAGTGATAAATATAAACCTCTTCCAGAGGTTAATTTATCAAAGTTAGAAAGGATTAATACTGCTGAATCCTATGCAGTTATGAAGGGAGTTCCGGAGGGTCCAATCGACTTTTGTTCAATCTTTGAAGAACCAATTAAACTCACTGCGAAGCGTCCCATTTTGGTTACAGATGTAAATATCTATGCAAATAGATGGCATACTGGAGTGCCAGAATGGAACTCTTTTATTGAGAATAAAATTGAAGAACAGCAAAAGAGAGAGAAGAAACTTCAAGATGTAATAACAAAGAATTGTCCAAAGGAATTGGCAACACAATTAATCAAATTACATGGACTAGATAAGTTCTCTAGTACAGGTAAATATAAGATTAAGGGTGAAGAAGTCAATGGTGTATATGTAGAGTTATATGGCATGTATGCTAGAGATATCCAACCTGGTGACAAAATTGCAAATAGGCATGGAAATAAAGGGGTTATTACTGAGATCATTCCCCATGAAAGTATGCCACAACTAGCAGATGGTCGTCATGTTGATATCTGTATCAATCCTCTCAGTATCATATCCAGAATGAATGTTGGTCAGTTATTTGAATTACATTTATCCAAGTCTCTTGAAGACTTAAAAACGAAATTATTTAAGATGATAAAGGACGGGAAGGGTCAGAGAACTCTTCGAAAATATTTATTAGATTATATTGATATTATAGATAGAACAGAAGATAAATGGTATTCAAAACAGTTTAAAGAACAACTGGGTGAGATAACAGAGGAGTTTGTAAATAGTCTGTGTTTGATTCAAGCACCATTTGAATCTGTCACGGACGATATGATAAAGAACGCGATGGAATTTACCAACACCCCGTACCGGCAACCAGTCTACGATCCGATTTCAAAGACAACTTTGCAGGAAGAGATTGCAGTTGGATATCTATACTTTTTCAGGATGGTTCATATAGCTGAAAGTAGATTAGCTGCAAGAGGAATTGGATCATATGCAAGAAGGACTCTGCAACCATTGGGAGGAAGAAAAAATCGTGGAGGTCAGAGATGTGGGGAAATGGAGACTGCATGTTTGATTGGTCACGATGCTCCAGTGAATTTATTTGAGTTCTTGACAACGAAGAGCGATTGCATTGACTTGAAAAATCAATACATTCGCCAGACGATGGAAACAGACTTCACGAAAGAACCTGAGGAACTTTCCATCGTGCCGGAGAGTGTTAAATTGTTGAACGCGTATATTACTGTAATCGGAATCAAACGTTAATAAAAAGGGGGTAGATGAAATAGTCTACCCCCTCAATAGGAGAGAAGAATTAGATGGCAAACAAAAAATTGAATAATGAGTTATTGAAAAGTTTGTCTATTGCAAAAAGTGAAAAAGATGTAGAAAATGCATATAGACATATGATGAGTCATTATTTTCCGGCATCTACTACTTCTCCAAACAAAGTTGATGGATTTACAGAATCAGGAAAAATTAAGTTATTAATGGAGTTTAAATATAAATCTAATCTTAAAGACAAGTTAACTAAGGCAGAGATTTTAGTTCAATTAATTTATTACTTAAAGCGTTTGGAGAAAAGTGGAGTTGCAGCAAATGTTATATTTTCTGGTGATATAGATGAATGTTTCTGTATGAGTACAGGACCATTATATAAATACTTATCTAAAAATTTAGATTGGTCTATTGCTCCATCTAGTGCTTCATCTAAAAATCCAGAACTTATATCGGAAATAGTAAATGATAAAGAAATAGCACCATTTATATATGACATAAATAAGAATATTAATTCAGATCAAATAGCAGAAAAGATAAAATTTATCTCAGAGGGAAAATCATTTTCAATTGGTATTACAAAACATAATATAGTTCCAATCTTTAAATATTTTCAAGATCATGTAGTAACAGATAAGTTTTTATCTGAAAAAGATGAAATTAGAAAAATATCTAGAGCAGCTGATTTATTTATTTCTTGTTTAACTGATTCAGAAAATACCTTCTTGCATCCAAATAAACAGAATATTTTAAGATGTAGAGGGGAATCAATTAAGGTTAATGCAAACTTATATATCTCCTTCTTTAGTCATTTCAAGCAGGATTATACAGTTGAAGAATTGAGAGATTTAACATCATGTAAAGATAGAATTATAGAAGAAATATATAGGAGAAGAACTGGTGCATTTTTTACTCCTACAATTTGGGTTGATGAAGCACATAAAATGATGGCAGAATCTCTTGGACCAAATTGGTATGACGAGTATGTAGTTTGGGATTGTGCAGCAGGAACAGCACAATTAACTAGAGATTATAATTTTAAAGAATTGTATATCAGCACGCTTGAAAAAGGGGATATAGATATTATTAGAGATATGGAATATAATCGAGGAGCAACAATTTTTCAATACGACTTTTTAAGTGAAGTTGGGATTGAAAAAGTTCCTGTTTCTTTAAGAAAATTATTTGAAGAAAAGAAGAAGATTTTATTTTTAATTAATCCTCCATATGGGAAAGCAGCAGGAAAAGGGGAGATTTATAAAAGTACAGAAAAAGGTAGTAGCAATAATATAGTTAATGATGTTATGAAATCTGAAAATTATGGAAATGCATCACCACATTTATATTTTCAGTTTATTTTTAAAATAATGAAATTAATAGAATATTATAAAAATGATGTTATAATATGTACTTTTGCACCTCCTGTTTTTATGACTGGACCATCATTTAAAAAAGCAAGAGAGAAATTTTATAATATTTTTTCATTTGAAAATGGTTTTATTTTTCAAGCATCTGAATTTTCAAACGTTAATGGAAGATGGGGAATAAGTTTTACAGTATGGAAACCAGGAAAAAATAAAAAGGAAATAGTAGTTTCATGCAGAAAAATAGAAGATTTTGAAGTTAAAGAAATAGGAAAGAAGAACTTATATAGTACAGATAATGAAGAAGCATGTAATACATGGGTAAGAAGAGAAATTAATGGACTTAAAACTTCAGACGAACCAAAATTGTCATCAGCAATAAAGGTTGTTGAAAATGAACAAAATTCTAGAAAATTGTGTAATAGTATTGGTTCTATGTATAGTGTAGCAAACAATGTAGATAGTAATATGCAATCTGTAGCTTTATTCTCTTCGTCATATTCTAATTCACAAAATGCTTTTCCCATAGTTCCAGAAAATTTTTATAAAGCTATAGCATTACTTGCAGCTAGAACTATAGAATCTAATTGGATTAACTGGACAGATGAATATATAAAACCATCAGATGAAATTTTAAATTCGGATAAATATAAACAGTGGAATAATGATGCTATTATTCTTTCTATTCCTACAGAAGTATCTTCTCTTAGACAAATTCTTTACAAAAAACAAAAATGGAATATCTTCAACCATTTCTTCTTTATGTCAAATAAAGAAATGATGGAACTAGCAAATAAATATAAATTTCCTGAGATGTATGAAGATGCTAGAAAATTTAATGAAGACAGATACGTTTATAAATTATTAGAATCAGTTAATCTTTCTCCAGATGCAAAACAAGTTCTAGAATATGCTAGAGAAATGATTAGAAAATCAATTGAATTAAGGAAAATTTGGCATGAAGAAAATCCAGAATATCATCTAGATGCTTGGGATGCTGGATATGCACAACATAGAGAACTATGGAAAAAACATTTTAAGAAAGAATTTGATGTATTTAAAGAATTATATAAATCGTTTGGAGATAGGATGCGAGAAGGAGTTTATAAGTTTGGATTCCTAAAATAAATACAGAAAAGGAGAATTACGAACAATGGAAAATGCATGCATCATCGCCCATGATGGAAAAGTTAATCTTAGTGAATTCTTGACAACTAAGAGTGATTGTATTGATTTGAAAAATCAGTATATTAGAAAGATGATGGAAACTGATTTCACGAAAGAACCTGAAGAAATTTCAGCGGTTCCAGAATCAGTAAAGTTGTTGAACTCATATTTAACCGTAATTGGAATTAAGAGATGAGAATGTAACTAAAGGGGGTAGAGATGGGTCTACCCCCTCAAAGAAAGGAGATGTGTAGATGTTTGAATTACAAACTAAATCATTAAATTTAGCTGATTGTTTAGATATATTAATTGAGTTATATAGATCAGGAAAACGAGAATTTATTGATCTTATTTATATTGATCCTCCGTTCAATAGTGATAAAAATTATAATATTCCCTTTGAAGGAGGAGAATTATCAGAAAAAGCATTTGTTGATACATGGTCAAGAGTAGCTTATCATGACCAACTAGATATGATTTCTAAAATATCACCAGATTTATATAAGTTTCTTGTATCTTTAGAGAAGACGAGTATTAAAAGATCATATATCACCTACTTGACAGTTATGGGAATTAGAGTTTTCTTTATGAGAGAAATGTTAAAACCAACAGGAACATTCTACTATCATTGTGATCCTACTGCAAGTCATTATATTAAAATGATACTGGATCAGATTTTTGGAATGGATAATTTTAGAAATGAAATTGTTTGGTGTTATACTGGACCATCTAATATACAAAAAAATTTTCCAAGAAAACATGATGTAATTTTAAGATACAGTAAAACAAATATTTTCACTTTTAACTTTAATTCAGTTAGAATTCCATATAAAGGATTAGCAGCACAGGGACCAAGTAGAAGATGGCATGATGATGAAGAAGAACGAATAAAAGAATCCTTGGAAAAAGGAAAAATAGTTGAAGATTATTGGACAGATATTACATTAGCTATAAGATCAACAATAGAAAATTTGGGATATCCAACTCAAAAACCAGAGAAACTTTTAGAACGAATTATTTTAGCTTCTTCTAATCCTGGAGATCTGGTTGCAGACTTCTATCTGGGTGGTGGAACTACAATTGCTGTAGCTGAGAAACTAGATAGGCAATGGATTGGTGTAGATATTAATCCAAGAGCAATTGAGATTTCTGAACAAAGAATAAAGGATCTTGGAAAACAACTAAAAAAAGATTTTATAGTGAGTGGTATTCCAAAATCTTCTAAAGAGTTGAGAAAATTAATAGAAGATAATGTATATGGTAAAGATAAAAATAGTAAATTTGCTTTAGAAGATATTGTATGTAAATATTATTTAAAGAATGTAGTAGGAAATGAGAAAAAAGTTGGAGATGACTCAATTGATGGAAGATTCACTTTTGATTTTAAAAATGAGAAACATTCAGGAATTGTTCAAGTTACTACTAGTGGAAATAAAACACATCTAAAAAATTCTTGTGCAGTTATGGATTTAGAAGGACATTCAATGCTAGTATATGTTACATTTGAAGATAAAATAACTGATCCATTAATTGATCTGGCTAAAAGATATAAGAAAATTGGTGGGGTGGATAGAGTTCAATTATTAAGTCTAGAAGACTTGATTGATAAGGGAAAACAAT
>Ga0302247_1000175_pt1 | contig 70315 bp, 65 predicted proteins | sample AAG_UR_Ile_MG_FD_193529 | JGI IMG/M metagenome (GOLD analysis project Ga0302247, IMG submission 193529) | Enriched activated sludge microbial communities from anaerobic digester in WTTP, New Holstein, Wisconsin, United States - AAG_UR_Ile | ecosystem: Engineered > Bioreactor > Anaerobic >...
GCACCGCCTCGCGGTGGCGCTGCATGGCCGCTTCGAGCCTGGCCTCGCTCGATGCCACGAGGGCGTTGTACTGGTTGAGATCGTAGAGCTCTCCAAGCCCGTAGCGCGTGTTACGCGCTATGATGTCCCGCACCTGTTGCGCCGCCTCCAGCTCCAGCCGGGCGTTTTCCACCGCCGATTTCTGCACGGTGATCGTCCAGTAATCGACCAGCGTGGAGACGACCAGGCCAGAGAGCTCATTGATGATCGCGGCGCGCTGCATCTGCGCCGCGCTGCATCTGCGCCGCGCTGTTCAGCATCTCCTTCTGCAGGCGGTCGCCGCGCCCGAATGCGTTGCGGAGCAGTTCCTGCTGCAGGCTCACGAAGAGGGAAGGCTTATGATATGCCGGTTCCTTATCGATACCGAATGCCGGTATGCCCGGATCGTTGGCATCAAAGAAAACCTCCTTCACCCCGGCCGAAATGGTCGTTCCGCTCGAGAACAGCTTGGATATGGACGCCGTCGCGTCATACTGGTACTGGCGGTCGCCGGTGAACGCCGACATACCGGTGGGCGGTGATTTCTGGTTCGCGTAGCCGCCCTCCAGGTTCAGAGACGGGGCGAACTTTCCATTAAAGCGCTCGAAGTCGCTGTCGCTCATGATCACGTTGTACTTGGCCGACTTAAGCGTAAGATTGTTTCGGAGCACCAGGTCGATCGCCCGCTCCAGCGTTATTACCTGCCCGGCTATTGTGATCGTCGCCGATTTTTCTCCGCCGTGGGCGGGCGTCTCCTGGCCCATGGCGGGGCGGGCGGCCATCGTAAGGGCGAACGCTGCTAAAATCGCCATGTGTACTTTAAGTTTGCTATACACTGATGTCTCCTCTTCTCTGGATATTCGTTTTCTCGATGATCTCTTTAAGCAGCGCCATCTCCCTTTCCGGAAGCGACGGTATGGCGAGCGTCCCGCCCGCGGGAAGAAGCGACTTGAACGAGTGGTTCAACAAAAAGGCCAGCGCCCTCTCCCTGTAGCCCTCGCTGTATATTCGATCGAACCAGAGCGTCCCCTCCCAGTTGTCACGATCGCCATAGTTAAGCGTAAAGGAAACAAGCCCGAGCACGAAGAGCAGAGGGTTTTCGCATTCGAAATCGCCCGAGCGTATACCGTCCATGATGGTCCGCTCGACGCGTTCCATCCGGGGAATGAAATAACGCGCCACGATTCCGCGGATATGCCGGTGCCCCCGCGCCAGCTCGATAGCGATGATGCGGTTGAAATCGCGGTCGTGCTCCGCGAGATGGGTATACACCAGGAAATAAATGATGGCGTACAGACGCTGGGATGGCGTTAGCGATTCGAATACGGCCTCGTTCGTGAACTCCGGCTCCTTGTCCACCCCGAGGATGAGGTGCAATACCCGCACGTAGAGCTGTTCCTTGTTTTCGAAATAGTAGTGGATCAACGCCTGGTTCACGCCCGCCCTGCGCGCTATCGAGCTCATCCGGGCTCCGTCGTAACCTCGCTCGGCGAATTCTTTTTTTGCCGCCTGAAGTATGCGGTCCCTGGTCTGGGTCTGTTCTAAGTTTAACATCACGAACTTCCTTTCGAAAAGGTCATACACGATTCCCCGGCCGCGGCGGTACCGTGGCCGTGCAAGGACTGATTAACAATAGAGAACTTATAAACGATACGAATCGTTCGAACGTCCGCGGTTTAATCGATGGCGGGAAACGTAAAAGGTATTAACCAAACGATTAAATTGACCGGTTAATTAAGATCATAGCACAAAAATGTCAAGAAAATAAACCAAAAACACGCAATATAATTGACTTTTAGACAAAAAAAACAAAATCTTCCCAGGCCGTTTGACAGGAAATGCCTTAATACCGTGTAATCGAGTAACCCGAAGGAAGATGAAAAGAGCCCCGACCCCGATGGACTCCCCATCCTGTCGAATACAGCGCTGGTGATGTGCCGGCCCGAATAACGCAGAAAGGTTCACCCTGAAAATGTCCCCACATCGGAGAACGCCGCAATGAAAAAAAAGACCTCCATCCTGCTTATGCTGCTCCTGTTCGGACTGTACCATTGCGCCACCGCCGAGAAACTGGAAAGGGCCCGAATAAACCCGTACTGGAACGACCTGGCCCTGTTTCTCGCCGGAATGCCCCAGCGGCCCGAAAGTCCCTTCCGCGAGCCGGCGGCAACCCCTCAGTACGCGCGCCATGTAGATACCATGAACACATTCTGGGAGCGGGTGCGGGGGGAAAACCTGGGGGGCATCTCTAAGTGGAGGGAGGCTCAATTAAGGGGGCTCCCCGGCGCGAAAACGGCCTTCTATCCCTTCAGCGGCGCGGACCTCGCCAATCTCTATACATTCTATCCGGAGGCGCAAACCTACGTAATGATCGCCCTCGAGAGCGCCGGGCCCATCCCCGACCCGCTGCTTCTCTCTCCGGCCGAGCTTGGCGAAGGGCTTTCAAGCATTCACCGCGCCATCCGGAGCATCGCTTCACGCAATTATTTTCACAGCGCCGTCATGCAGCGGGAACTGCCCAACCGCTACCTGCCGGGGACCCTGCCTGTACTCCTCATCTTCGCCTCGCGCCTCAACCTGCAAATAACGGCCGTCGAGCTCATCGGAATCGACAAATCCGGAAGAGTGACCCCCCTGGACGCTTTTAATTCCATTAATGGTGCGCCCCCGAATACACGCGGCGCGCGCATACAATTTACGGCCCCCGGAGATACGGCCATCCGCTCGCTCGTCTATCTCGATATGCGCCTGTCGGACAGCGTGCTCGATCCATCCTCGCCCGAGGGCAAGTTTTTCGAACGAATGGGCGGCTTCGACACCCTTATCAAATCGGCGGTCTATCTCCTTCATAACAAAGGCTTCGCCGGGCTGTGCTCGTATATACTCGAACATAGCGCCACGGTAATACAGGACGACTCGGGCATGCCCTTCAGGCTCTTCGACCGGGCGGACTGGGATGCGAGGCTCTTCGGAACCTACACGCGCCCCCGGAGGCTTAAGGACCTGCAGAATCCCCCGAATCAGCCCGACCTTACACTGGCCTACAACCGAAAGAGCGAACCGCTCCCCTTCAACTTCGGTTACGGGGTACTTACGGGGAAGGGTAAATCGAACCTGCTGCTCGCCGTTCGCAGAAAGGACCGCTGAGGGCAAGCCCCCAGGAACCCTGCGCTACATCCCTCGTCAACTCGGACCGGGCTTTAAAATTATGGCGGCCGGCCCATACATGAGCGAAATACCGCTTAAGTCGCATACATGGACGTTTAGACCTGCCCGAATATGGATTTCCAGGCGTCGCGATCGTTGCAAATATGATACAGTGTTATTAATTAAAGGCCACATTACAGCGAATTATGCAACTGGAGAGAACATGCTGTTTATAACCCCTGGAGATACGAGGAGTTACGCCACCATTAATTTATTCGACTGGCACGCGTCTTGCTTAATAGTATTCGAGTGGAGGAAAGACCATGAAATTCTCGGTACTCGAAATATTCTTCATCTTCTGGCTCTCGGCGTTCCTCTGGGTGCTGGTCGAATACCTGTATCAGCGCATCAACCGCCGCGAGAAAAGTCAACTCAATCTCGAACCCCTCGAAAGGGACCGCGGCTGAATCAATCCGCGGGGACCCCTGGAAAATTTGATTAAAGGCTCAAACAGGAAATAACGATGCTCCCGAACAAGATAGGCGCCTCTCCGATAAAATATATCTTTCTCGATGGACGAAAGAACCTCTCGCCCATGCCCGCGCATCCCGATGCCGGGCTCGACAGCGAAAAACGGATACTCTGGTTCACCGACACGATAAACGACCTAAACGGACCCTCGGTAACCCTAAAAAAACTGGGCTGGCTCGCGCACGAAAAGAACCTCAAGCTCTTCCTGGTATCCTCTCTGCTCGAGGAAGAGATAACCGATGAGCTACCGCCCAATTTTATCAATCTGCCGTTTCTGTACGCCTTCAAACTGCCGTATTACGACAAGTACACCATGAAGATCCCGGCGCTTGTCCGCGCGCTGAAGCTCATTCGAAGCTACAATCCCGACGAGATATTCATCTCCACCCCCGGGCCGGTGGGCCTGTTCGCGCTCATGGCGGCTAATATACTGAGGATCAAAAAGGTCGGCATATACCACACGGACTTCTTCCTTCAGTCCAAAGCGGTCGTGGGCGGCGCCATCATCCCCTATGTTCTCGAACGCCTCATGATCTGGTTCTATAATTCCATGGACGAAATCCATGTGCCTACGCGCGAATATATGGACATTACGGAGGCACGCGGGTATGACCGCTCGAAGATGAAGATCTTCCGCCGCGGGCTCGATTGCTCGTTTTTCTCGATGAAGGAAACCGGGAAAACCATCCTCATGGAACGCTTCGGCATCCGCGACGGCGTCACGCTCCTTTTCACCGGCCGAATGTCGAAGGACAAGAACCTTGACCTTCTCCTGGAGGCGTACAGGCGGCTTTCCGCCCGGCGCGACAACGTCAACCTGCTACTGGTGGGTGACGGCCCATATATCGGGACCATCCGAAAGGCGATGCATGGCTATGACCGGGTGGTGCTTACCGGCAAACTGGAACAGGCTGTCCTTCCCGAGGTCTATGCCGGCTCGGATATGTTCATATTCCCCAGCATCGCCGACACATTCGGCATGTCCGTGCTCGAGGCGCAGGCCTGCGGACTGCCGTCCATCGTCTCCGAGGCCGGCGGCCCCAAGGAGATAATTATTCCGGGCGAAACCGGGTTCGTTGCCTCATCGACCGATGTCGACGAGTGGGTACGGACGATAGAGCACGTCATCGACCTCATGGAAAACGATCTGGAGGCCTACATCGACATGCGCGAAAAATCCCGGGACAATGTCCTCGCCAACTTCAACTGGGGCGCGGTTCTCGCCGGGCTCATGGGAAAGCGGTCATCCATATCGGGACATGAGGTCCACATAGCCTGATCACTGACTGAAAACCGGAAATCACCCCGATAAAATATCGGAAAACACCAAAAAAGGCCCCGCAAGGGGCCATTTCTAAGCCATTTAACCATAAAGTATCACTGAAGGGAACCTCTAAAGTAACATTGAGGTTCCCACGAATAGTAAGTACCGGCATACCCAGGACTTAGGTTTTCCCGCCCGCCGAGGGCGGGCGAGAAAACCTAATTAATAGAGATTGCCGAAATTCCCAAAACCCCTTTCTTCGTGACCCTTCGTGACCCTTCGTGGATCGCCCCAAAAAGCCTCACTTCGCCTTGAGTTCAACGGATTGATCCACAGGCATTTTTTTATTGACAATATCCGGTGGTGGAATAGTAAAATACTGGTTTCATGCTCACATCGCAATCCGAAGATATATAGTGGGACGCGTCCGGCGCCTTTGTTGTCCGTCGGCCGGAGGGCGATAGAGAAAAATCGACCGTTTTAGTCGGACCCGGGGGAAAGCCGGTGCTTTCCAGTACAAGTTTAAGCGTGAAAGAGATTTAGATGAAGAAATCCTCCATCTGTATTATCGCCATACTGTTGTGCTGTTGGACGGCGCTTGCGGCCGCCGAAAGGGTTTTTATCGACAATACCGACATTCATGAATATAAAGGCCGACTCGGAAAATGGACGATGATGGGTTCATCCTCGGCTCTCGTCCAGGTGGCCCGTGAATTCGGAAGCGCCCCCGACGAGGTATACGCCATAAACGAAAACCCCGCCCGCAAGATAGGACAGGGCACATATGTTTTCATTCCGTTCTCCGACAGCTATCTCGAAAAACTCTCGGCCAGGGGCATAAGCCGGACCCCAATCGAATCCACTGATGATCAGTTCATCTGGCCGCTCGAGGACGTACGGAACATATCCTCCGTCCTGGGCCTTCGCGGTGGGCGTTTCCACTCCGGGATGGATATTCCCGCACAGCGCGGAAAGCCGGTTTGCGCATCTATGGAAGGCCGCGTTATATGTTCAGTCTATCTTGCCGGTTTCGGCAATACAATCGATGTCGAACACCGCAACAACTTCATCACCCGCTATTCGCATCTTTCCGCAAATTTCGTTAAAAAGGGCGACTTTGTGCGAAAGGGCCAGATTGTCGGACTGGTGGGCAGCACTGGAATATCGACAGGCAATCATCTGCATTTCGAGATCAGGTGCAACGATATACCGCTGGACCCCCTCGATTTTCTTCCGGCGAACGACGGCCTCAAGCTCCTTCATACGATCAAAAACTGGAAATGAAAAGGCGCACACCCCCGGTGCGCCCTTCCACTCCATGAAAACCGTCGATCTGCACATCCATTCCCGCTACAGCGAGGACGGCGATTATCCGGTCGACGAACTCTTCATTTTGGCCGCTAACGCCGGTCTTGCCGCCATTTCCGTTACCGATCACGACTCGATCGAATCAATCGCCGATTGCCCCCCCTCGTCCAGGCGCACCGGTGTAGAATATGTGCCCGGAGTTGAGGTTACCACCGTCTTTTCGATTGACGGATCCCAGCAGCACATCCTGGGATATTTTATCGACCGCGCGGCCGACGGCCTGGAACCGACCCTTCGGAAAATACGCGGTCACCGCGCCAGGGTGGCCGCCGCGCGAATGAAGGCCCTTCAGGCTATCGGTTTTTCAATCGACGCGGACATGGTATGGGAGATCGCCGGCGGGCGGGCCCCCACCGCGACCGCCATAACCCTCGCGGTCCTGGAGGACTCCAAAAACTTCTCCGATCCGCGCTTAAAGGAGTATTTCTCGGGAACCAAAGCCGATAACCGCCTGTTCTATTTTTACCGCGAATTCCTGTTGGAGGGAAAGCCCGCCTACGTCCCGTTCGAATCCATTTCGACCTCGGAGGGCGTCGAAGCGATACAAAACGCGGGCGGAATTCCCGTGCTCGCCCATCCTAAGTTCGTGCGTAAAAGGGAATGGCTCGATATCATCAGGGGGTATGGCATTCGAGGTATCGAGGCCGTATCGAGCTATCATGGGCCGGAGGATATCGGTTTTTATCTTGAATATGCGCGCAAGACCGGCCTTTTAGTGACGGCCGGATCCGACTATCATGGTCCCACGACCAAACCCCGCGTCGCAATGGGCGGCATAACGGGCAATGACTATCGCCTTCTTGAGTCATTAAGAAATGCGGCCGGAGCCGGCTGAAGACGAAAAGAGCGGGGCTCATGTCCCCGCTCCTGTCGGTCAGCTCGTTTTAAACTTGTCTACTTTCCGGAATCGGAGGCCTTGACCGCCGCGTCGAGGTTGAACTCCTGGATGATGTCGGAGTCTTTGGGAAAGGTCTGAATGATGCTTTTCTCCTCATCGGGCGTCCCGTAATAGGCCTCGTGGGCGAGTTTCCCAATGATCCCCTTCACCTCCTCGTCGGTGTTGTTGAGAATCAGTATGATATTGGGTCCCGACTTGTATCCCCAGTGAAATCCGTCCGGAATGTTAACGGTGAAGGTTTCGGTCACCCCGTCGCCGTCGGCGTCGATCGCGTAATAGATCTTTTCATCGATGGTTTTACCGATCACATAGGTTGCGTATTTGGTCGGCTCGTCGGGAGCGCCCACATAGATGGGCTTAGGCAGGGGGACCCGCTCGACCACAAGCCCGGATTCCGCACGGTTGGTCATAAGCTGCCTGAATACCTGTACGTGCTTTTTAAGAAATGCATTGCGTACCGAGGTGTAAAATGCGCCGAACTGCTGCGCGACAAAATCTTCGCTGAAATTTTTCATGACCTCGATTCGTCGGTCGGTAATCCGGATATAATCGGGCTTGCCGTTGATTTTATTGACCCAGACATCCCCCACAATCGCGCTCTCCTTCTCCAGAAGGACCTGCTGGGTTCTAACCACCCTCGGGTCGTCGAATCCGTCTCTCAGAAGGTACATTTTCCGGTCCTTTATTACGAGAAGGCTCGCCACCGAATCGTCGCGGCCCAGGTTCGGCGCGGTCTGTATCTGCTGGTAGGCAATTCTATCTTCATTATAGCGGGAAACCGTCTCGACCTCTATCGGCATAAAATCGATGCCCCTTCCCAAATAGGCGCGGGCCGGCGGCACCGCAACGGCGACCAGGAGCAGTATCGCAATCGCGATCGCCCGACCACCTCTCATCCTCGTCATCATGTACCTACCTCCATGTCACTCTCGGTGATTTGTTCCGGGAAATGACGCTTCACTCCATTACGCGCCATTTGAGTACGCAAAAAAGCCGTGTTTAGGGTAGTACCGGCAATCGCTTTTGTCAAATATTTTCTTATTTATATTATTTTTGTACGATTAGCCGCGCCCGGAGGCCGGGGCCCATCCACGCACGACATGTTTTCTATAATATTTTTAGTTGACAAAAGAAAAATTATATAGTATTACATCTCGACAATAGAGAGACTTGCCATGCGACCGGGCCGCCCCCCCCTTGGCCGGGCAGGCGCTTATATTCAAAAGTATTGGATCGTTTCGACTGTTTTTGTTGTATATTATACAGATTGAGATATAGTATATCGTATTGCTAATGAGGAGCCGGTCAATTCGGCGGTTCTTATAGAGTCCATGCCGGCGGGAAGGCGACAGTTCGGCCGGAAGGCCCTCGGAACAAGGAAAACCAGGCGGACGATTTCTGCGAATTCCGTCGACCGCTTTGGGGCTTTTTTCATAAGGGGAGGGCTTGGAAGGCTCGATACGGCATTTGTTTGTCAATATCGGCCAGAAGTTAAGCCGATTGGAGAGAGACAGAGCTTGTTTTTTATATGATAATATTTCAAGGCAAACCGGAACGGTCCACATGCCGGTGCGTACGGATTGTACCGTACAAATAATTCCAACGGAGAGATACAGATGGAAAAACGTGCCAAGAGCATTGACATCACCATAAACCGGATCGAAAAGGCGCCTGACATCCCCAGCATGGTGGTCAATCAGGTTGTCGAACTCATAACCACCGGTGTTTTGAAGCCGGGGGACCGGCTGCCCTCGGAACTGGAGATGACGAGGCGCTTCGGCATCAGCAGGATATCACTGCGCGAGGCCATGAAGCTCCTCGAGGCCAAGGGATTTATCGAATCACACGGCAGAAAGGGAAAATACATAAAATCGGTCGTGGACAACGCCCTCCGTTCCCCGATCGAAGGGATGATAATGGTCGACCACAAAAAGATCTGGGAGCTTTTAACGGTACGCCGGATCATCGATTCCGAGGCCGCGGCGCTTGCGGCCGAGATGGCCACTGAGAAACAGATCAAGAAGCTCTATACCTTCAAGGACCGTGCGGATATCATGGGGCCCGACAACATAATCCTGACCAGGGAGGGCGGGCGGCTTTACGCCGAGTTTTACAACGACCTGTACGACGCGACGAACAACACCATCTTCTCGCACATGCTCAAGGCCATCTCGTCCATCATCAGGGGGGTGCTTCCCTACAGCCGCGAGAAGCTGAGCAGGGTGAAGGGGAGCTCGCGGGCGCTTTACGAGCATCACGTCAAAATCATAGAGGCCATAGAGACGCGCGACGGGGCTCTCGCTAAAAAGCTCGTCATTTCGCACGTGAATTATCTGGAGAAAAGCCTTCAAAAGGTCATCAAGTGAGGGCCTTTTAGAGAGCCTTTTTCGATTAAATCCGCCCCCATCTTTGGCCATACGGCTTTTACTGCCGGAAACAATCCCCATCGACCCGCCTGGGTCGAAGGCCGGCTATAGCTTCCCGGCTTGACAAAGCTCTCTTCCCTGTGTATAATGCCGGTTAAGACGGGCCAAGCCCCTGCACTCCGCGCCGGTTCGGCCTGATCGCCTGCTTATAACTGGAGGATAACTCTAAAAATGGAATTCAAGCTCAATATCGGAGCACCCGACACCGAAGACAGGGTGTTGCGAATGGACGCCGGCGTTTTATACGACGTGATAATAGTCGGCGGCGGCCCGGCGGCATTGACCGCCGCAGTGTACTGCATGCGCAAGGGCGTTTCTACCGGGCTGATCACCATGGATTTCGGCGGACAGCTCTCCGACACATCGACCGTCGAAAACTACATGGGGTACAGCTATATTACCGGAGTAGACCTGGCGAACAAATTCAAGGAGCAGGTTCGACAATTCGAAATAGCCATAGCCGACGGCAAGAAGGCGGTCGCCATCGAGGACGGCACGGAAAAGGTGGTCCGGCTTGACGACGGAAGCGCCTTCAGGGCCCGTTCGCTCATAATTACGACCGGCAAGAGTTCACGGAAGCTTGGCGTTCCCGGAGAGATCGAACTTACCGGCCGGGGGGTGGCGTACTGCGCCATTTGCGACGCGCCGCTTTTCGCCGGCAAACGAGTCGTCGTGGTGGGAGGGGGAAACTCCGGAATAGAATCGGCCATTGACCTGGCCAAAATCGCCGAGCACGTCACCGTGGTGCAATTTCTGCCGGAGCTTACCGCCGACAGGGTGCTTGTCGACGCCTTCGAGGCTTTTACCAACACAACAACGCTCTACGAGCACGAGGTCATGGAGATTGTCGGTACACAGACTGTCGAGAGCGTTAAAATTAGGAACCGTGTTACGGGCGATGTCTCTACCCACGAGGTCCAGGGCATATTCATAGAAATAGGGCTCGACCCGAACACGGTCTCCGTAAAAGGGCTTCTTAAACTGAACGAATTCGGGGAAATAGAGGTTGATTGCGCATGCCGTACCAACCGCCCCGGAATATTCGCGGCCGGCGACGTCACCTCGGTCCCCTTCAAGCAGATAATAATAGCCGCCGGAGAGGGAGCCAAGGCCGCGCTCTCGGCCTGTGAATACATCTTACGGGAATCATAACCAAAAGGAGGTCCGGAAATGGCCATTTTTGACGACAAGGTCCGAAAGCAGATAGGAGACATTCTGACAAAGTTAGGCGACAGGGTCAACCTGTTGTATTTTACACAGGAGATGGAATGCGGCATCTGCAAGGACATCCACGAGTTCCTAAACGAGTTCGCGTCCCTTAGCGACAGGATCGGCCTGACCACGTTCGACTTCGTAAAGGACAGGGACAAGGCCGAGCATTACAAGATAGACAAAATACCCGCCATCCTTTTGCTGGATAAAAACGATAACGACACCGGTATACGCTTTTTCGGTCTTCCGGGAGGCTACGAGATCAATTCGTTCATTCAGGGCCTTATGGAGGTTTCCGGCGTAAAAGAGCCCCTCTCCCAAGGCGCGGCCGAGATGATCAAAAAAATCGACAGGGATGTCCACATACAGGTCTTCATATCCCTCACCTGCCCCTATTGCCCCGCGGCGGTGAGCGCTGCGCACCGTATCGCGCTCGAAAACCCCAGGGTCCGAGCCGACATGGTTGACGCCGGGGTCTTCCCCCAGCTCGCCGTAAAGTATAACGTGAGCTCGGTTCCCAAGACCATAATAAACGAGAAGATCGAGATAATAGGGGCGGAGCCCATTGAAAAACTCATCGAGACGGCGGCTAAGGCCTGAAGGCCCGGCCGCCCTCGCCTTCGAGTAGATAAGCCATCCAGCCGTCGAGGAGCGCCGAGTCCACGATACGCACACCCGCCGAGAAAAAGCGCTCCTCGACCTCCGCCGCGCGCGTTGTGCCGATGCCGCTCGCTATCATTACACCACCGGGACGCACAAGCGGGACGAGCACCTCGAGGCACGAGATGATGACGTCCGAAACGAGATTGGCCAGAACTATATCGTACTTCCGGCTGAAATCGATCGTAAGCAGATCGCCCTGTCTCAATCCAATTTTTTTGCATTCGTTCAAGCGGATGTTGCGCCGCGCGCTCTCCACCGCGGAGGATCCTAATTCCACGGCGTCGATCAGGTCGGCGCCCAGCTTTTCGGCGGCAATCGATAGGATCCCGGTACCCGCGCCCGCGTCGAGCACCGACAGATCCCTTCGGGTTTCGTCCGAAAGAGCGCCCATATAATCGGCCAGAAATCTCAGGCACAGGGCGGTGCTGGGGTGCCTGCCGTCACCGAAAGCGCTGAAGGGATCGATATAGATGACCGAAGGCGCCGGCGGGGGCCCCATGGAGGGGGATGCGAGCGGCTGTACATAGAGCCCGCCGCGAAGTTCGATTGTGTCCATATCCGCGGCATGGCAGCGCCAGATATCCGAGGCGATTCCTTCAAACGGGTCCAGGGCGGACAAAAGATGCCGCTCGAAATCCTCCAGGCCATAAAAGCCCTCGGAGCAGTGCAGTATATCGGCGCCGCCAAGGTCGTATATCGACTCGTACCCGTCCACCACGGCGAAGGAATCCGCCGATCCGGCCGGATCGTCCATGTGCCGTACAACCTGTATCTGGAACATTTCTGAAATCGGTCGGAAGCCGTGACTAAAAACCTGCCCGCACGGCAGGAGAAAACCTTTGCCGCGAGAGGGATTTGAACCCTCACAGGCGTACGCCCACCAGACCCTGAACCTGGCGCGTCTACCAATTCCGCCATCGCGGCAAGGATGTATCCGTATAAATTACATACGGCATTTGTCAAATTAATTTTACGGCACAAGCTCGTGGGCGATCATATCTTCGTAGGTCTCGCGCCTTCTGATCAAGCGCGGGCTCCCGTCCACTCCGATCAGCACCTCGGCGGGCAGGCGCCGCGAGTTGTATCGTGACGCCATCGCCATGCCGTATGCGCCGGATGACATCACCCCGAGGCAATCGCCTGGCAGACTGGTGGTAATTTCGCGTTCCTTTCCGAAAAAATCCCCGGACTCGCAAATGGGTCCCACCACGTCCGCCACCTCCGAGCCTTCGCGCCGCACGCAATTGAGTATGTTCTGGTAGGCCGAATAAAGGGAGGGCCGGATTAAATCGTTCATCCCTCCATCGGTGATGAGAAAGAGCCTGTCGCCGGTCCTTTTTTTATACAGGAGCCTTACGAGAAGCACGCCGTTGTTGCCGCTGATATATCGTCCGGGTTCGACAATTAGCTTCAACCCGGCCGCCGATACGCGCCCCCTGACCTCGCGCGCCCAGTCTTCGATCGGAAAAAATTCCTCGTCACGGTAGCGGATTCCCATGCCGCCGCCCAGATTGATGTAAGCGATATCCGAGAAGCCGTCCCTCTTGAGGCCGCCTATGAGTGTGAGCAGGCGCGTCAGCGCGGCCGTAAAAGGCGGCAGTTCAACTATCTGCGAGCCGATATGGCAGTGTATGCCGATTAGCCGCAACCCGGAGAGCCCGCGGATAAAATCGCCCCTCTCTTTGAGTCGGTCGATGTCGATGCCGAATTTATTTTCCTTTCTGCCTGTCCGTATATAGTGGTGAGTATTCGCGTCAACATCCGGATTCACTCGTATGGAGATATCTGAAACGGTTCCTTTCGCGCGCGAGATTTCATCGATCCTTTCCATTTCCTCGAACGACTCGCAGTTGAACATGAGTATCTTTTCGTCGATCGCGCCGGATATCTCCTCGTCGGTCTTGCCCACTCCCGCGAACACGATCTTCCGCGGGTCGACACCGGCCGCAAGAGCGCGACGGATTTCACCGCCGGAAACCACGTCCATCCCCGAGCCCATGTCCGCCATTATCCGGAGGATGTTCACGTTCGAATTGGATTTTATCGAATAACAGATGAGATGGGGCACCCCGTCAAGCGCCCTGTCGATCTCCATGTAGCGCTCGCGGAATCCCCGCTCGGTATACACGTACAGCGGGGTTCCGAAGCGTTCGGCCGCCTCCCGCAAAGGAAGTCCCTCGCATGTCAGCTCGCCGTCGTTGTATCTGAAATAGGCATCGTAACTGTTCATCAACGGTTTTTCTCTATCGACAGGATTTTGAGTTTGCGCGCCTCGTCGCCTATCCTGAGGTCAATAACCTCCCCCGCCTTTTTACCCAGAAGCGCCATACCGATGGGGGATCTGTAGGAAAGGATCTTTTTCTCGTAGTCCGCGTCCCACGGCCCGAGGAGCGTATACATGTTCCTCTCTCCGGTTTCGACGTCCTCGACGGTGATGTTCGCGCCGACATTTACCGTCTCGGTCGAAATGGAAGCAGGGTTCACGACCTCGGCCTTCTTTATTTCGTACTCAAGCTTGTTGATGGCCATCTTCAAAATGGCCTGCTTTTCCATTAGCGCGTTGTACTCGACATTCTCCCGGATATCTCCGGAAACATCCGCCGCGCGCGCAAGCTCCCGCGAAAGCGCCGTCATCTCGGTTTTCACCATGCGGTTCAGCTCATCGCTCATCTTTTGATAACCCTCGGGGGAGACGTATATCTTCTCCACGTCAAGGGTCCATTCGTCCGCGGCCTCACCGGACTGCGCGGCCGCGTACACCTTGAACTCCGGGTAGCGCGCCTTGATTATTGCGAGGAAGCGATTCTTATGGGAATCCTCCACGTAGGGCACGCCCGCCAGCATATCGTAAACCTTCTCCAGAAACGGCTCCCGGCTTTGAGCGACCACATCCTTCAGGACGGCGCCCTCGTTGTCGAAGAGGAGGTCGAGCGTCATGTTCTTCAGCCGGTTTCCCTTCGTCTCAATGCGCTTGAGCTCGTTCATCAACCGGAAAAAGGCCAAAAGCAGGCCCTCCCGCGAGTAATCGAGCCATTCATAATCCCAGGCCCTTGTGGCGAGATTGCGCGCCACCCAGAGAAAGATCTCGGGATACTGTTTTGCGCCCGTTATCACGCGATCTATGAACGAGTTGATGGTGTTGTACGCGTGCGTCCGAATCAGGCTGTTGAATATGTAGCGGTGAATGCGGACCGGGGTCTCGAAGAGTATCTCCGCAACCACGCTCGGCCAGTCCTCACGGGCCTCCTCGATGAGGTTAATGAGGTCCTTCTTGTTGTCATAGGAGCTGATCTTCATCGAGATGAAGGGGAGCTCTCCGCTCTGCCGTATGAATTCCAGGATCTTGGCGCGGACAGGGTCGAGTTTGAGCTTCTTCGCATCGACGAACTTCGTAAGTCCCCTAAGGGCGAAGTACGACAATATCTGCTTGGTGGGCGTCGCCTCCCGGGCCTCCCTTGTGTAATAATCTACGAAAAACTGAGCAACCGAGGCACCTTCATCGACCTCGATGTTGTTCAAGAATTCTATGGCCACATCCATCTTCTCGCTGAACGAAGGGGCGTTGATAAACGCGTCCAGAAGCTCCTCGGCGAAGGTCACCGGCTTGTCGCGCATGAAGAGGACGTCCTTTTTCTTCTCGGACACGCCGAAGCGGGGGTCCTTGCGAATCTCGGTCCGCGCCCGGCTCCACCACTTGGACCAGTTCTTTGAGTCGACATAACGGGGGCACAGCTCCTTCTTGATGTCGGCAACGGTCATCTCGCCGTCATAGGACTTTATGAGCGCTTCGAAAAACTGGATGAAGTCCTCCTTGAACAGGGTGGGGAGCACCTCGGGATCCTCATAATCCATTACATGGATGTGGTCGTGTTTGAGCGGACTGAGCGACTGCAGCGCCATCTGAATGGACATGCGGTGCCCGTCCTTTCCCTTAAAATCGATGATTAGATGCTCGCTGTCGATATCGACGATCTTGCCCACGCCCCACGAGCGATGGTACGCGTAGTTGCCCTTGTCGAACACGATGTTTTTCTCGAAATCCTCTATCGCGTGCCGAACAGGGTGCTTGAAATTGTTAAATTTAGACAGTTTGAGGAACTGCTGGTACTGTGAGTGGTTGCCGTACTTCTTTTCGTAGAATTTTACGATGTCCCGGCGCGCGGCGTTGTCCTCCGGCGTATATTCGAGGATTTTTTTCAGGATCTCGATCGACTGGTCCGGGTTCTCCTCGTCGCGGTACTTGTGCAGCAGGGTCTTCAGGAGGCTCGCAGCCAGCTCCCGCTGTTTGGCCTCGACCAGCATCCGCTCGATTCTTTCAAAGAACTGGATATCCTCCCAGGAGACGGAAACCAGCTTGTTCCACAGATCGACGATATTATCGTGTTCGCCATTTTTAATATAGCCCTCGATCGAAAGCTTCATGTATTGTATGCTCTTCGCCGGATCATCCTCTATGATGGCGAAGGCGAGTTTCTTCGCGACATCGGCATCGAATCGATCGATCTTGAGAAGGTTCTCCCATACGGGGATCGCCTCGCGGTTCCTGCCCAGCCGCTCGAGGGCCGTTGCCAGCGCCTTGAGCGCTATCCTGTTTTCCCCGTACTCCAGTATCTTCTCGGCAATGCGCTCCACAACGGCCCACTTATGGTGGTCCAGAAAAAGGTCGATCATCTTACGGAGCTGGAACTTGTCCTCCATGCGGTCCAGTTGATAGCCTATCAGCCCGACAAGATAGGAGGCGGTTATGGAGTCGGGATGCTCCACGAGATGGGCCTTGCAGATGTCGAGCATCTCCTGAAAATAGTTTTCGCCCATAAGGCTGTTGAAAAGATCATCGAGGATCTTGAACTTGGATATGCCGATATCCTTTGGCTCGATACGGCCCCACAGCTCCTCCTTGAAAAGGGAGTTGACTTTTTCCAGAAGCTTTTCTTTTTCCATGGCCCCATCCTCTGCCGATATTTGGCGGCGATATCACGCCCGCGCCCCCGGACCGCGATGCCGGCCGGGGGGCGGCAACCGCGTGAAACTCGGTTATACGACAACCCGCGCCACGGGGCGCTTTTTCCTCCGCGGCGAACAGCAAATCCCCCTGACTTAGTTCTCACAACCCAGGTAATTCCATGTTTCGAGCTGCTGAATTATTGGGGGGATCGGTCTGAATCAGGCAGACAAGCTCTCCGGCTCCCCCTGTATTCTATAGGAAGGGAGACTGCCTCGGCCCGGCTCACCCGGAAACCTTGCGCCCATTGTCCACCCGGGACGCCAATTTGGCAAGCACTTTATTACACAAAGAGGATGCCCCGGCTGAGGGCATCCTCTTTAATGGGTCCCGGCTTTCGGTCGAGGATTACTTTTTCGTCGTGTCCGCCCCGCCCTTGGAGCCTCCCTGGAAGGCCTTGTGGAGGTTCTGGCCGTCGAAATTCACCTCGAAGACATCGGTGAGAACCTTGAGCTGGTCAAAGAACATGTATACGTCTTCCGTTCCAGCGTACGGCGTCGCGCGGATGACGAAACGGACTATCTTTGTCACCTTGGTCTGGGGATAGGACTGGGTCTCCTGGGGAACGTTCTCCGGAATTACCGCGGTCAGCGGCCTCCAGCCCACGAAATTGAGCGAGCCCATTTTCAGAATATGGACGTCGCCCCGGTAATCCTTCACCCATGCCTCGAGTGTGTAGTCGTTGCCCCGTCCATGGAACCATACCGATACGCCCTTGGCCCGTCCCGGAAGCTGAATGGCCCTTTCCTGGGTCTCGGCCCCGGTCCTGGGATCGTATGTCATTACCTTTTTGGTGGGATCGTCCCACTGGACCTCGGGAGGCGGCAGAAGATGGACCGCGTTATATCCAGGGTACTTGAAGCGGAAATGGACGCCCAGCGCCTGCTTCTTTTCCATCCCCTTCTTGTCGGCCGACCATTTCTCCTCCAATAAGTCGGAGGGCCCGCCCTCGACGTACTTTAGCTCGAGCACGGGAACGGGGTTCTTCTTCTCGTCGGCGTTCTTTTTTGGGGTCGAATCTATAATCCAGTCGGACTGCTGTTCGAAGTCTTCCACCACCAGGGCGCGAAGCTCCTTTTCGCTTAGGTCCGCCGGAACGTTGGTGTTCAGCCTGGAATCGGCCCGCCCGGGGGCAAGGACCCCCGCAGCGATAACCGCTATGCCGCACACCAGAGCGGGAATCAGTTTATTATATTCAATTTTCATAGTATGCCTCCATTGATAATATGCCCTGCTCTCGTTCACCAGGTATCCCTGATAAAGGTATCGCCGGTAAATTCGGAGAGATCGGTAACCACTCTGAAGTTATCCAGGTAGAAGTAAAACGTTCCCGGAACCTCGAAAGTATCGCTCTCTACGAAGAACGAGACGAAGTGCAGGTTTTTATCAAGCATGGCATAGCTTGCGGACTGCGGCAACCAGCCCGGCACGACGACCGATAGCTCTTTCCACCCCCAGAAATCCAGCCTGCCGATCTTGATCTTGTACAGCCTGCCCCTGAAATCGCGCAGTTTTACATACAGCGTGTGCCGGAATTTACGGCCCAGCACCCACACCTTTATTTCTTTGGCCTTTCCGCGGATTATATATTCGTTGGGCGGAAGCACCTCGACGCGGTCGAAACCCCTGTCCATAAAATAGGTCTTTACGCCAAGCACGAATTCATGCTTGTGGGATACGCCGTTGTCATCTGTGATCTCGTTGGGGAACTCCACGGTATTTCCGCTATCGTCGACAGGACGGGGTTTCCCAGGTATTTTGCGTATCTTCGTATCACCCAGCGGGCAGGTGGATGTCGCCCTCCAGTCTTCCGCCGCCTCGAAATCGTTCAGCCAGTCCTCGATAAGTCCGGTCTGCTGCTTTTTCTCCGGCGCCGTGCTCTTGGCCGCTTCCTGCGCCTGGAGGGTTATATTGCCGCTTCCAACGAGGAGAACGAGGCCCCCGGTCAGAAATGCCAATATAATCGACTTGACCTCCCTTTTCATTTTTAACTCCTTTTAAAAATGATTTTTATGCTTCCATAATGTCTTCGAGCAAGGCCCGCTGTCCGCCAGAAAACGAGTCCACCTCATCCTATCGAGGCGTCACTGCTGAACGTCTTTTTCATTTTCTTGCCGAGAGGCACCTTATACGTAGTACTTATACTATAATCGGAAAAAAAAGTAAAGAAATTTAATCAAAAACCCCCTCGCTCCGGCCGACGGCAAATAATTGTACAGAAACACGGGCCGTTGTCAAGAGATTAATCGTTGCTTTTGGGCTTCCACGAGGGGAAGAGGCATTCGGCGCCGACGGAGAGGTTTTGTGGCCCGGCATCCGCCATGGGTAACGGGGGGGATGGGCGCCGCGGCGAGGCTATTTATGTCGCTTAACCGCCGCGGTGCGCCGATAGACTATTGATTCATCCGGTAGCTGTCCCTTAGGGCGTATACGTACTTCTCCCATACCTCGTTAAAGCCGGTCTGGTCCTGCGACGGCTTCCGGAGCATCTTGAGGATAAGCTCGTTCTGCCTGTCGCTGTTCTCCTGGCCGGTATAAAGGCGAAGGGCATAGGCCGAGAAATCGCGGACTATGAAGTTGAATATCTCGTCGATGATGACGTCATCCACGCCGTAGATCTTCTTGTTCTCGCAGATAAGCTGGGCATACGGGATGAGCGTGAAGAGTTCCCCCACCTGTAGCATATAGTCCATGTTCTTTGCCTGCTTTTCATCGGGAGCGGCCTTGGCGAGGAAGTCCTTGAACGCGTCGATCTGCTCCTTGAAGATGTCGAGGTTCGCGCTCTTTATTCCATCGAAAGAGGCCCGATAGTCGTGGAAGGTGATTTTGGAAAGGCCCGCCGCCGGTCCCTGGTTGAAGAGATACGCGTCGTCCGACCGGTCGTTTCGCTTGGGCACCTCGGGGTATTCGGCCGGGGCGAAGAGGAAATTCTTCATGAACTTGGCGACCAGGGCGATATTGACATGCGTGGTGCCCTCGAGCTTGGGGAGCATGCCGATATCGCGTATGGCCATCTCGAAATAGGTGTCCTGTTCGAAGCCCTTGGCCGCGATTACCTCGTGCAGCAGCCCCACGACCTTTTCCCCCTCCATGGTGACCTTCATCTTCTGGATGGGGTTATACAGCAGATAGCGCCGGTCTTTGCCGTCGGCCGCGCGCATATAATCGCACGCCCTCAGGGCGAAAAGCCTCATAGCCGCAAGGCGGGCATAGGCCTCGGTGAATATCTTTTTTACGTGCGGAAAATCGGTTACGAATTTCCCGTAGAGGTTTCTGTTCGCGGCGTGGTCGATGGCCTCGTAGAAGGCGTGGGTGCAGATGCCGATCGACGCCCAGCCAAGCTGATACTTGCCCACATTGACCGTATTGAGCGAGGAGTCCCAGCCGAGCTGGCCGCGCGAAAGAATATCGGCCTCGGTTATGGGGTAATCGTGCAGGGCAAACTCCGCCACATAGGCCTGCCGAACGCCCGAGGTGCTGATCTTCTTGACGCACTCGTAGTTGGGATGCTTGGAATCGACGGCGAAGAATACGTATTCGCCGGTATCGGCCATCTTGGCGAAAACCGAAACCAGCGCCGCCTCGTTTCCGTTGCCTATATAATACTTGTCGCCCCTCGCCACATAGGCGCCGTCGCCCTTGGGGTAAAGCATCATATCGGTTCCGTATATGTCCGCTCCGTGCTCCTTCTCCGAAAGGCCGAAGGCAAAGATGCCGCCGTCTTTAAGAAGCTTTGCCGCCCTGTGTTTGGCCTCCTCGTTAGAGCCCATCCAGACCGGCCCAAGCCCCAGGATGGACACCTGCCAGGTGTACCAGTAGCAGAGCCCGTAGAAGCCCAGGATCTCGTTCATTTTGGCGATGCGCCACATGTCCCAGCGCGAGTCTTCGTCGCCATAGCCCGTGGGGGTGAGTAGGCTTGCGAACACCTTTTCCTTTTTTACGAATTCCAGAAAATCATCATACCATACGCTCGCCTGGTCGTCCTCCTTGATCCTTTTAAGGCCCTTTTTCTCGAAAAACTCTATCGTCTTGAGGAGAATGTCCCTTGTCTTGGGGTCCACATCGGCCCCATCATAGTTCTTTGGGTTAAAAAGAAGCATGGTCACCTCGCTTTTTATCTCGAATGAATGGAGAGGAAAATCTATACAATCACTATAGCCACCCGCCTCAAAGTGTCAACATTTTGTTCATGAAGTAGATAATAAATATTTATATTTATTTAGTTTTATTTGATCCGAGCGGTGGCGCCGGGCCTTTCGCTGAAATTCCACTGCGGCCCGAGGAAAGCCTTTGGGTCCGGCTTCAACGGCCATAGTTGTGCCGGCGGACTGTTTCTTTATGAATTTTTATTTTCGGGTATTTTTGGCTACAAGGCCCCTTATTCGCGCCATATCGGAGCCCGTATAGACGTCATTGCCAATGATTACGGTCGGGACCCCCTGGGCGTTTTTTCCGCGCTCTTTGGCCATTCGTATAAGCGTCGCCCGGTTTTCCTTATTATACCAGACCTCGTATTTCTTTAGCTCCAGCCCGGGCTTTCTCTTGGCCAGGGCCTCGATTTCCGGTTCTATCTGCCTGCAGTGCGGACATTCCTTCCCATAGAAGAAATGGAGGACCACCCTCTTCTCCTGCGCCTTTAGGGCGGAAGACAGGCCCGGGGCCGTCGAGATTAGAGATAAAAAGATCCAGCATGCCGCCAAGCGTTTCATAAGCCCCCCAAAAATGATTTCCATTGCCCCGACATGCCCAGCCTGTCCGCATGTACAGGCCATGTCAAATATTTAATAACTCACGCGCCTGGCGCAATGCCCGGCTTCAAAACTGGAAGCGCACCCCGACGGTTGCGTTGACGTCCTTTCTGTTATACAGGTTCACCATTGTCTCCCCCGTCACCTTGAGCACCCAGAGGTTGATCTCCAGACCGACGAGATATGTGGGGATGACATAATAGGGCTGGTACGTGTTAGTCGATTCGAAAAGGAGGGTTCCAACCTGCCCGTCGGGCCGGAATCCGATATAACCGGGATCATCGCTGGACAGAAGACCATCGCCGTCGAATTCCATTTTGAAATATCCATAATTGCCGGTTAGACCGAATCCCGTATAAAACGAAAAGAGATAAAAAATATCGAAATAGGCAACCGCCTGTGCCGTTAGTGAAAACATGCTCCACAATATTCGAGCCTGGTAATCCCCATCGAAGTCCACCCGGATCGGAACAGCACTCCCATAATCGACGGTAATGTCGCCAAAATCGGCCTCGTAATCGCCGCTGACTTTAATATCGCCATACATAAAATCCCCGCCAAGCGATACCGTCACCCCCCCGAAATTGAAGAGGAAGGGAAGGAGTTTTTTCTTTTCAACGATATTATAGCGAAGCTTCGCCCCTAGGGAAATCAGCTTGTAGTCGGAGAGTCTGGCGATGTCCGTGGAAAGTCCCGGGTCCAAAATCGCCTTCGTAAGGCTGAAATACTTGCCTATGATGTCGAAGCCGCCGCCGAGGCCCACGCCGAAATGGAGGGCCGGGTTCGGGGTGATGCCGGGGAGGCTTCCGTTGTCGCTCTCGGGCCTCGAATCGTCGAAATAGCGCATATTGGTCATGCCGGCGCCCATGGCTACGCCCACCTGGAAATGCGGAAAGGCCCCAATGGTAGACTTGCCTATGGGGTATCCGGTGATATTCCCCATGGCAAGCGAATCGGCCACAATTGGGCCGTTGAGGTCGGCCTTGTCCTGTACCGACACCTCCAGTTCCTTCTGGCTCGGTATACTGACCCCGGGAACAAGGGAGCCGATGTCTATGCTCGTTTTTGCCTGCGCCGAGCCATACATGAACAGACACACGAATACACATAACAGCGATATTTGGAATACGGCCCATGCCAATGGCAGAGGACCCTTCGATTTATAACATTCGCCAGTCTTATTTTGCGCCATAAGAGACATGGACATCTCAAATCACCCCGAGGGTAGCACTTTGTCAGCGAACGGACCGGAAAGGAAAGTCGGGCCACGCGTTTAATGGCATAAGTATAAAAAGGACGACAAATATTCCCCCGACACCGGCACCTCAAAGCACGGCCCGACATAAACTGTTAGAGGGAAGCACATCCTAACAGCGGTGTCAACGCTATTTCATTGCCCCATTTCCAGGGTGAGCTGTGAGAGCGTGGCCGAAAGCCCGTTTATAGCCCTGGTCGATTCGGCGATCTTTTCGGCGACCTGCACCAGTTGCTGGGCCGACTCCGATATAAGCATCAGGGTCGTGCTCGATTCGTGCGAGGCGAGCTGCTGCTCTTTCGTGGAATTTTCTATCCCGCCGGCGGACTCGTAAATGCGGCGGTTGAAGTTGGTTACGATCTTTACCGTGTTTCCAATATCGGATATCAGGTCGTTTATGGAGGATATTTCCGAGGTGATCTTCTCGATGGAGGAGTTGAGCTTCGCCATAAGCCCGGCCGACCGGTCGATGGATTCGCGGCTGGCCCCGAGTTTCTCCCGGTTCTCCTTTATCAGCTTTTCGATTTCACGAGCGTTTCGCGATGTCGCGTCCGCGAGCTTCGAGATCTCGTCGGCCACAACGGCAAAGCCCCGGCCCGACTCGCCGGCGCGCGCGGCCTCTATCGCCGCGTTGAGCGAAAGCAGGTTTACCTGGTCGGCTATATCGTTTATTACCTGTATAAATCCCGACATCTCCCCGCCCTTGGCCTCGACCACGCCGAATTGCTCTCTCGTCGCCCCGATCTGCCCGATGGACTCCCGCGAATAGCGCTCTATCTCCCCGGTTACCCCCTGAAGCACGCCCGAGCTTGACTGGATCTTGTTGTAGACCTTTTCGAGGTCGCCCACGGCCTCACCGGCTATATGCATCTCCTCGTACAGGGAGCGGGCGGTGCGCGCCACTCCCTCGGCATTGCCGGACAGCTCCTCGAGCGAGGCCGAAATCTCCTCCAGCGATGCCGCCTGACGGTGCGAAAGATCGTGCACCTCCTGAACCACAAGATTCTGCCGCTCGGCCTGCGCTTTAAGGACGACGACCGACTCGTCGATGCTCTTTCCCACCTGTTGAATCTCGCCGCAATTTTTGTCCGACTCGGCGGCCTTCTCGATGGCCAGGCGCAGGATCTCCCTGGTCGCCTTCGCCCCGACCGCGGCCCCGATCCCCACCCAGACATATATGAGGAAGCGCACGCCAATAACGCTTCCCACCGGTCCCTCGGGAATTAGATTGGGGCGCAAAATGAAGAGAAGCACCTGGGAGGCGATCACCATTAGAAACGAGAACATCGAAACCCTTACATCGAAATAGAAAACGCTGAGCATGAGTATTAGGTAATGGGCCGCGAAAAGCTCGCGCGAGCCATATATGACATACTGAAACACAAAAAGACTCAACATCACCCCGAAAATCGTTATATAGCTCGATGCTACGCGCCCCCTGAAGCGCCGGGAAAAGAGTATCGTCACGGCGAGTATGGAGCCAACGGCCATCAATTCAATAAATATATCGGTAAACGTGAGATATTTGGATCCGGTTCCGGTAAAAAGAATAGCCGTAGTGGCCAGGTTGGCGAGGAGCACTATCCCCGCAAAGGCAGTATACATACGTCTATTATTGTTCACCAGTACACGGCTGAAGATCTCTGTCTCCTCCAGTCGTATCCCTTCCTTCCGCCCGCCGGAAAAAAGTCCCATGATCTCCTCCCTTCAGGGTTTCGAGGTGGACGCCGGCGGCTCCGCATCGAGCGGGCCGCGGTTGTTGCGACAATATCATGCCATAATAATATATTATTTATTATTTGTATAGCAAAATTTATATAATAAAACCGGGCAAGGCTCCCGGCGCCATCAGGCGCCGAGATTTTTAGCCTCGGAAAGAACCGGATCATAGTCCGGCTGCTCGCCGATCTCCTTCACTATCTGCTTGTAGGCGAGCTTTCCATCGGCGTCCACGATGAAGACCGAGCGGGCCAGGAGTCCGAGCTCCTCGATGTACACCCCGTAACGAAGACCGAATTCGCGGTCCTTGTAGTCGGAGAGCATTGTGATGTTATCGATTTTGAACGAATCGCAGAACCTGCTCTGGGCGAATGGAAGGTCCATTGAGATAGTCAAGAGCTTTACCTTGAGTTTCGCGGCCTCCTCGTTGAAGCGCTTGGTCTGAAGCTCGCAAACGGGAGTGTCCAGTGAGGGCACGGCGCTGATGATGACTATGCTTCCCTTCAGCGAATCGAGCTTTACAGGCTGCAGGTCCCTGCCGATCGCCGTGAAATTGGGGGCGATGTCGCCGACGCGAATATCCTGTCCCTGAAGCGTCACGGGTGTTCCCTTGAACATAACGATTCCCTTTCTTTCCATAAACTCCCTCCTTTTTACGCGTAATTTATTTGAGGAATGGCGCCCTCGGAATCAATGGTTCTAAACTTCACAGGGGTAGGCGCCAATCCCCGCGGTTGGACAAACAAGTTACCCCTTTTGGATTCCTCATTTTTTTAGTTTAAGTAAATGCGCCGCGAGGCGTTTACCAAGCCCTATGATGGTAAGAACCGTCGGCCGATCGAGAGACTCCGGGAATACGCTTGCGTCGCATACGTACAGGCCTTGCGCCTCCGTCATCAGGTTTTTATCGAGCATGGTGTCGACCCGCACGGTTCCGCTCGGGTGCGTCCCCAATAGCGGGCGGGTAAATATGCCGGACGGATCGGCGCCGGCCTTAATGAGTATTTTTTTACTAACCGCTTCGGCCTTCGAAAGGCGGGAGCGGTCCCCCTGGGTGAGCTGCTTGCTGATGTACTTCGGATACACGCCGCCGGAAATGTCGTCCTTAAGCTTTATCATGACTCCGAGTATATTGCCCCAGCGGGGCCATTTGAGCGCATGCCGCAGTCCTACCCTGATCGCGCCGAGGGGGTACAGAAGCCAGGGGTCTACAAGCGTGGAGAGCATGTAGCCGTCCTCGTCGTTTTCCCACGACCAGGTCATGGGCGGCTCCTTGCCTATACCCTTTTCCTTTATAAAACCATACACCATCACCGTGGTGTCCATAGTCATCCCCACGCCCGCGTCCTTAAAGCCGGAAGCCTGAAGTATGCGAGGGCTGCCTATTCCGCCCGCGGCAAGCACCACCGTCCCTGCGCTCACGGAGAAGGGCTTAGTACCCATGCGGCCCCTGACTCCGGAAGCATGGCCGCCTTCCACCATGACCTCCGTAACCCGGGCGCCGGTCAGCACCTGGAGGCCGTATCCGGACGCCTCGTCGACGTATTCCGCGGCGTTCCACTTCGCACCGCAGCGGCACCCTAACATGCACGAGGCGGTGCAGTCGAACCTCTCGGTGCGGGACGGCCGCATGAATTTGGGCTGGGCGTACCATCGGTATCCGAGCCCGTCCGCGGCCTCTGCTATGCGCGTGGAGGCCCTCCCGCGGAGCTCCGGCGGCAATGGCGCGATTTCCAACTCCTTCTCGGTTTCCAGCACCTCGCGGTCAATGTCGATTTTATATCTACGCTTAAGCCAGACCGGCGGCCGCGCGGCACAAGCGCAGTACATGCTCGTCGCTCCGCCTAACATTAGGGGACTGACGATCTGGAGGCCCTCTCTGGTAAAAAGCAGGCTCATCCTGTCGGAGTACATAAGCGCCCCGACATAGGTGCCGTAATAGGATTTCCCGCGATGGTCGATCCCCCGTTCTACAAGAATCACCTTTCGCCCGGCCCTGGCCAGTTCTCGCGCCACCGTCGCCCCGCCGGGCCCCGAGCCCACAACGACCGAGTCCGCTAAAAACCTGAGTTCCCGCGCCATCGCCTCCTCCCGCACTTCTTTTAGTATTCCGGGCTCAATCCCGCTTTAACGCGTACCTGCCCTTAATGAAACGATACATCGTAACGAGCGCCTGGTCAACAGGAGAAGAGATTTTCGTGTCGATCAGAACGTCCTTTCTGTGCTGGGAGAACCAGCCGTACAGCCGGCGCGCCCCCTCGCCCTCTCCGTCGGCCCCGTGACAGATCGCGACGAGCTTTCGCATCTCATCGAGCGAGAAAAAATTACGGGCGTTATTGATAATGATGATAAAGGAGCTTCCGTCATCGGCCTCCTTTACGTCGATGTCGGTCTTGTTCGCAGGCATCACCCCCTGGCGCACGGCCTCTCCGGCCATGGCCTTGCGCTCCTCGTGCTCTTTTAGCACCCTCGCGTTGTGTTCCAAAATCTGCGCCTGCCGTATAAGCTGTCGAATGTCGTTCTCACCCAGACCCGAGGCGGTCCTTGTAAGTTCGGCAAGCAGCGGATTTCCGCGTGCCGCGCCCCCGGCGCTTTGCCGGGAGACGCCTTTTAGAGTCTTTACCGGCCTGGCGGCCTGTTTTTTCCCGGGGCCGGACGCGGATACCGCCGCCTTCTTTTTCGTTACCGCCGGCGGCTTGGCCTTTGCGGAACTTTTTGCCGCTTTAGGCTTCCTGGCCGCCTTCCCGCTGGTTTTCGGTCCGGCCTTCTTGACGCTCTTTACCGTCTTTTTCATCGTCTCCCCCTCCAATCTCATTTCCTTATTATGTAAAACTCGGTCCGCCTGTTTTTCTTCCGACCCTCCTCCGTGGCGTTGCTCGCTATCGGCTTTTCGGCGCCAAAGCCGACGGAGGCGAGGCGCTCGGGGCTTATGCCGTTCTTAATCATATATTCGATGACTGCGTCGGCCCGCCGTTCCGACAGCCGCTGGTTGTGCGCCTTTTCTCCGGTCGAGTCCGTGTGCCCCCTAACCTCTATTTTCATGGACGGGTTCCTCCGCAGTATGGCGATGACCTTGTCGAGCACGTCGAGCGACTCCTTTTTTAAATATGCCCGGTCTATCTCGAAGTAGATGCTGTCCATTACTATGGTCTTGCCCTGCTCAATTTTTTCGAGCTTTATCGAGCGTTCGTCCTCGCCGCGGTTTACGATTATCTTTTTGGGGACAAATCCGTCCGCGGTCGCCATCACCTCCACGCCGTCGGTATCGGGCACCTCTATCGGTTCCCCGGGCCTTGCGACCGATATCTCCTTTGAATAAACAAGCCTGTCGCGGTCCCATTTCTTAACGCTCACGCGGGCGCCGATCGACGCGTCTCCCTCGTCAGTCACCGTGAGCTTCATTTTTCTAAGCGGGAGGGGCTTTTCCGGTTCCCGTTTAACGGGCTCAAGCGGCTCATCCTTTCCGGCGGGAACCATTGCGGTGTCCGCAGGCGGGCCTTCTCCGCCAGGCCTGTAGTATCCGCTCCCGCCCTTCACGGTGCGCGGATAGTATTCGGTCCCTACCGCATAGAGGTAGTTGCCGGCGGGGAGCATCATGATTCCCCTGGAGGCCGCCGGCTGCGACGGGGCGCCAGGGAACGGCGACAAGAAGTCCCACATTGTCTCGTTATTCGAGAACCTTATCGCCTTGAGCGAGGTGAATGTCAGTTCGCGCCCGCCGACCGTGCGCTGCGCCGAATGCGCTATGTATATCTGGTCGCGTATGATCACGAAATACGGCCCCGTCCGCTCGCCAAAATCGATATCGCGTAGCGGCCTGCCGTCTGCCGGGTCGACCGAAACGATTCGCCGGTTCCCCACCGAGAAGATGATCTCCCGCTCGGTAAATCCGGGGTTCGATGTAACCTGCTCTCCATACTCCTTCGACCATAGGACCCGGCCGTCCTCGAGTGCAAGACAGTATAGCTTCGCGCCGGAAACCGCGTAGACTCCCCCCTTGTACACCACAGGCGGATAGATGACCGGCGGCTTTTCGATAACCGCCTCCCATTTCACCTTTCCGCTGTCTGCGTACAGGCAGAAGATGGAAAAACGGCCCTTTCCGAAATCCATGGACTGGGTGATCACCCAGCGGTCGTATAACGTTGGAAATCCGCTGTAGCTTCCTATCGCGCTGTTGTTCCAGAGGGCCCTGCCGTTTCTTATCTCGCGCGACATGAAGACGTTCCTGGTGCCGTAGAGGATGGCGTCCTCGGAGACGAAAGGGTCGGAGTAGATGCCGTCCACCATGGCGCCCGAACTCTTCCCGTAGTGCTCCTCGGGCATGCCCGTGCGCGCCCAGCGGACCGAGCCGCTGTCCTTGTCTATGGCGTAGATGGCATACGAGTCCGAAACGAAGAGAGTGTCCCCTTTTATCAGAGGATACTTCACCTTTCCGGCGGGTCGGCGGGTCGGATTGAACTGGGCCGACACCTGGAGCAGGTCGAGCTTCCAGAGGAGTTTACCCTCCTCTTCGTCCAGGCAATAGACGGTTTTTTTTAGGTCGAGAAAGTACACCCTGCCATCGGAAACTATTGGATTGAACACGGCCGCGGGGCACTCGTAGAGCCACTTGAGGTTATTGTTTTTTACGATTATCTCGTCGTTGTTGCCGGTAAAATAGATATTCCCCTTGTAGATGGGCCAGTCGGCGGCCGCGAGCCCGGAGGGCGGGATTAAAAATAGGCATAGCAACGCGAAAACGGCGGTCACATACGCCGCGCGGGGCGCGGCGATCAGCCGCTTGGGCTTGTTCATGGCTCTCCTCCAGCCGGCCGTGGTAAAAGGGGGTTCGGCGGCATAATCGGAATTCGGGCGCCTCCCTTCCCTGCCGGCCTGAATTATGCAACGCGAGATATTTTTATTCCAGTATTTTTTCTTTACGCCTTAAGGCCCCCGCGATGACCTCCTCGATGTTTTTAATAAAACCCGGTGTGGGCCCCAAAAACCCATGGGCCGTCAGGGAGCCTTTCGAACCGCGCGGGCTGCAGCAGAGCGCACGAGCTTGACATCGTAGGCCATGGTCAGCGGCGCGTGATCCGAGTAGCGGCGCTCTTTATATATCCCGGCCGAGACGATGCTATTTTTCAATCCCGGCGTAACAACCTGGTAATCGATCCGCCAGCCTACGTTCTTCTCGCGGGCACGGCCCCGGTTGGACCACCAGGTGTACTGGTCCGTTTCCTGGTTTACGATCCGGAAAGCATCCACAAACCCGGCCTCTCCGAAGAGCCAGTCCATCCAGGCGCGCTCCTCGGGAAGGAAGCCGGAGTTCTTCTGGTTGGATCTCCAGTTTTTTATATCGCCCACCGTGTGGGCTATGTTCAAGTCGCCGCACAAAATATATTGCCGGCGCGAGCGGCGCATGGACAGCAAGACCTCCTTGAATCTATCCAGAAAGTCAAACTTCACCGCCTGCCGCTCCGGGCCGCTCGAGCCCGACGGAATGTAGAGCGAGACCACGCTGAGCTTTCCGAATCGCGCCTCCAGATACCGCCCCTCGGTGCTCATGGTCTCCCAATCGTCCCCCTCGATCACCCTGTCCGGCTCAACCCTGCTGAACAGGGCCACACCGCTGTAGCCCTTTTTTCTGGCGTTAAGGAAATAACAATGATAGCCCTCGGGATGGAAGGCCGGATTTTCCGAAAGCTCGTCCGAAAGCCTCGTCTCCTGCAGACACAACACGTCCGGACGTTCTTCGGCCAGCCAGTCGAAAAAGCCCTTCTCCCTAGCCGAGCGCAGGCCGTTACAATTCAGCGTAGTTATCCTCATCCTTTCTTCCTCCAGACATTTTCGGTTTTATCATTGGAATAACAAAAATGCACATTAGGACTTCCATAAATTGCAACTACTGGTAAATTCAGTAATTAGGTTTCGAGGTTGACTAAGAACAAGCAACTCCCACAGGAGCGTGGCCCGCTTGCGGGAAAATAATAAACCTATAAGTAACATGCCTAAAAGTTATTTTAAAAAGCAAAGATAAAACTTCAAGCGCACAAGCCCTTTCAAATAAAAAGCCCGCCAGGCAGCGGCAAAGGAGGTGCCGCGGGCGAAGACAATAAACAGTTCAGAGTTCAGAGTTCAAAGAAAGGCCATCGGCATTAGCAAAACCCCCTCCGGGGGTGGCGCAGAGCGCCGGGGGCGTTAGGCTCGCAGCCCTGGGGTAAGCAAAAGGAAAAACCTACAGACAAGCCGAGCGGCGCCTGAGCGGGGCTTCCTTTGGTTACTTTCGCCCCACGAAAGTAACGAAGGCCGTTATATATTATATAGACTTAAGAGAGGGGCTCCCGAAAAACTATTGATTTTAATCCAACGACTGCGGATAGTGGAAGGCGTGGAATGTCCCATACCTTCCGGCATTATGGAGAGTGCGCCATGATCGTCACCCGCAAAAAGGACGTCGAAACAGTAAAAAAACACGCCTCAAAAGCGCGAAAAGTGATAATAGTCGGCTGTTCCGAGTGCGCCGCAATCTGCCGAACGGGCGGGTCGGAACAGGTAAGGGAGATGGCGGAGGCCTTCTCCGACCGGGAGGTGCTGGCCACAATCTCCATCGAATCGCCGTGCGACAAGCGCATCTCCACGCGCGACTTCAAGCGCATAGAGGAAGAGCTCGCCGACGCAGATGCGCTCATAGCTCTTACATGCGGAAGCGGGGCGCAGGCCATATCCGAGGTTACCGGCAAACGGGTGGTGGCCGCACTCGACACGGATTTTGTCGGGATGGTGGAGCGCCTTGGCCGATTTTACGAGCGGTGTTCCCATTGCGGCGAGTGCATCCTCAACGAAACGGCGCTTTTGTGCCCCGTCACCCTCTGTCCAAAGGGGGTGCGTAACGGCCCCTGCGATGGAATCAAAGGCACGGCCTGTGAGGTTTACGAAGACCGAGAATGCGTATGGCACGCCATCCACAGTCGACTAACGGAACGCGGCGAACTCGAAGCCTTTACCGTCTATCACGCACCCGTCGATTGGTCCGAATGCCATTCTCCAAAGGAGGCCGTATGGGAGCGCTCCTGACCGAAAGACTTGCATACATGGCATCGATCGAATCGATGGAACAGGCCGCCGCCCTCGGCGCGAATGTTCCGGATAAAACTGCGCTCCTCCTCGGGGAATACGGTGCCATCTGCCCCATTGCTGTTTTGGACAGGATACGGCAAACGCTCAAAGGGCCGGTCCTCCTCGAGCTTCTGTCAAAGAACAAGAACAGGGACCTCATCAGATCGTCGATTATCACATCGGCCGCCTGCGGCTTTCAGGGCGTGCTTCTCGCCTCGGGCATTTTTTCATCCGGAGACGGAAAGGCCAGGCCGGTTTACGACCTCGATCAGGCGCAGATGCTAAGGCTCGCCTTAGGGCTCAGGGAAACGGAGGCCATCCCCAATTCCTTCATAATAGCCGTTCGCTCTGCCTCCGGCAACGCCCCGGCCGAGCTTCGGGCCCGCTGGTATATCGAAGAGGGAGCGGACTACATAGCCCTCGAAAAAGGCGCCGTCCCGGGGCTTGAATCTAAAACCCTTTTGATTGAACCGGTCCGGCCGGCATGAACCAGCTCGCGCTAAACGAAAAGGGCAGGACCATCCTCGCCATGGGTAACGACGCCATAGTGCGCGGAGGGCTGGAGGCCGGCCTTGGCTATTTCAGCACCTATCCGGGCACTCCCGCCTCCGAAATCGGCGAAGGCTATCTCGCGCTTAGAAAGGAGTTTCCGCATATTCACGCCGAGTTCAGCGTCAACGAGCACGTGGCCGCACACGGAGCGCAGGGCGCAAGCTGGGCAGGCGTGCGCTCCATGGTAGCGATGAAGCATGTCGGCATGAACGTCGCGGCCGAGGTTTTGCACTTCGCCGGATATACTGGCGTTCGCTCGGGGCTTGTCGTCGTAATAGGCTCCGACCCCGGCGCAACCAGCTCGACCAGCGAGCAGGACGACCGCTGGTATTCGCTACACACGCATCTTCCGATCCTCGAGCCCTCAACCATACAGGAGGCAAAGGACTTCACCGCGCTCGCCTTCGAACTAAGCGAACGCTACAACCTTCCGGTTATATTGAACGCGCCGTCCAAGCTTTGCCATAACATAGGCTCCCTTCGCCTCGGCGCTCTCCCGGACGTCTTACCGGCCGGGGGGCGCTTCGAGCGGAACCCTAACAGGTATATAAACCTCTTCGGCGGCTCCGTGGCAAACCACCGCCGCGCGATGGAGGCCGTTGAAAACCTGCGAAAGGACGTCCCCACGCTTGGGCTAAACAGGCTGCTTCCGGGAAGCGGAAAGATCGGCTTTATCTCCTCAAGCGTGAATTACCCGTATCTACTCGAAGCCCTCTTTCTTCTGGGCATAACAGACGCGCCCGTGCTCAAAATCGGCCTTAGCTTTCCGCTAAATGCCCGGGAGATCGAATCCTTCGCCGAGGGGCTGGAACGCGTATACGTCGTCGAGGAGCTCGAGGGCTTCATCGAGTTTCAGGCAAAGCGCCTCCTATACGACTCCGGCCTTCGCATGCCCGTCATCGGCAAGGCCGTGTTCCCCGCGTATGGAGAGCTCGACGTTGACATCATAACCGGGCGCATCGCGGACGAACTTGGCGTTAAGCTTCCCGGCCGCATGACGAGGGCCAATGAGCTCGCCGACAGGCTCGCGGGCGACCTCCCGCCGCGCCAGGGAGCCTTCTGCACCGGCTGCCCGCACAGGGCCACGCTGTACTCCATCGTAAAGGCCACTGGACGCGACGCCGTATTTGCCGGAGACATCGGATGTTATACGCTATCGTGCCTTCCGCCCTTCAGGGCCTTCGACTGGGTCACATGCATGAACTGCGGCGTGGGGATAGCCCAGGGCCTGCTTCAGAAGATCGAGGGTGAAGACCTCATCGCCTATGTCGGAGACTCCACCTTTTTTCATTCCGGAATCCCCGGCCTGATTAACGCCGTACAGCAAAATGCGGACCTTGTGCTCATCATCCTCGACAACAAGTGGGTCGCCATGACAGGGCACCAGCCCAGCCCCACCACCGACACGACGCTTGACGGCACGCGCATGCGTCCGGTGGACATCAAGGGCCTTTTAAAATCGATCGGCGTATCCTACGTACGCACCATAAAGCCATTCAACATAAAGGCCTCCATGGCCGCCATCAAAGACGCCATCCGCGCACGCGGCGGCGTGCGGGTGCTTATCGCCGAGGAGGAGTGCGCCCTGCAGTACGGCAGGCGAATCGCGCGGGAGCCGGGCGAGTATGAGGTCTACTATCAGATCGACGCGGAACGCTGCCAGAAATGCAACGAGTGTTACATCGAGCTCGGATGCCCGGCCATAAGGCGCGAGGACACCGCCGACGGCTGGCGCTATTATATCGAAGAGGCGAGCTGTCTTAGGTGTGGAGCCTGCCACGACCTGTGCCTTAACTCCGCCATCCTTAGAACCGAGATACGGCGGCCAGTGGGAGCGGTGAAGTCATGATAGCCTACGATATCCTGATATGCGGAATAGGCGGACAGGGCGCCATTTCGCTCGGAACGGTGCTCAAGCTCGCCGCTATACATGAAAGGCTCGAGGTCGTAGGGGCGGAGCGGCGCGGTGGTGCCCAGCGCGAGGGGATCGTAACGAGCAACGTAAGATACAGAAAGCTCGAGCCGGGCGAGACGCCCGACGAGCGGCTGACCGCCGTATCGGGGCTCATCCCATCCGGCGGGGCACACATGATGATATCGATGGAGCCCCTTGAGGCGCTAAGGCACGGGCGCTGGCTCAACGAAAGCTCCGTGGTGATAGCTAACGATTTTCCTCTAACGCCCGTTTCGGTCCGTATGGGAGAGAGGGAATATCCCACGCTCGAAAGCCTTAGGGAGAGGCTTGGGCAAATCACGCCGCACGTCCACGTTTTTCCGATCGACGAGCTCTCCAGACGTCATTTTAAATCCCTGCGGCAGGTAAACACCATCGCGCTTGGAATGGCGAGTGCCCTTGGCCCGCTACCCGTATCGGACGAATCCATCCTCGCCGTTATCCGCGAACAGTTTCCCGACTTCGAGACGAACCGCAGGGCCTTCGCCCTGGGCAAGGAGACCGCACTGGCTTAGGCGTGCCGAGCGACTGCCCTTCAGGAGGACAGGGCCTCGTCGATAGACTTAATTAAATCATCTATGGTATAGGGCTTGGCAAGCACCCCCCGAAACCCGTAGGCCCTGAAGTTCGCCATAACGGGATCGTTGGAATAACCGCTCGATACGATCGCAACGACCTCAGGATCGAAGGCCCGGATCTCCGCAAGCGCCTCCCGCCCGCCCATTCCTCCGGGGATGGTGAGGTCCATTATCACCGCGTTGAATCCGTTCCCCTTTTCCATCGCGGCGCGGTACTCCCTCACGGCCTCCGTCCCGTTGCCGACGCCCCTCGCATCATATCCGAAATGCCGCAGCATGCCGACCGCAAGCTCGAGTATGTATTCCTCGTCATCCATCACGAGGACCCTGCCCGCATGCGCCTGACGCGGGGCCATGGCATCCGCGGCCGGTTCCCGGGCAATTCCGTTTTCCGAGGCCCTGAGGTACACGTTAAAGGTCGTGCCGATCCCCTCATTCGATTCGACATCGATATGGCCTCCGTGTTTCTTGATGATGGAGTAGGCGATGGCAAGCCCCAGGCCGCTGCCGTATTCCTTGGTGGTGAAGTACGGATCGAATATCCTTCCAAGGTGTTTTCTGGGAATCCCGCCCCCCTCGTCCGAAATGGAGACCTTGACATAATTGCCTGCCGGCAATGGGAGCCATCGAACGTCCGAGATGTTTGCGACGGCAACATGAAGATTTCCCCCGCCGGGCATGGCCTGCATGGTGTTTATGATCAAATTGTGAATGACCTGACCGATCTGGTCGGGATCGATGTCCACGTGCGACACCACCCCTTCCACCCTCAGGTGGTGCCGTACGCTCGAGCCGGCCAGAAGGAATGAAACGCTCTCCTCCAGGAGCTCCACGATCGAGGCCGTCTTCTTGATGGGATCGCCCCCCTTGGAGAAGGTAAGCAGCTGGCGCGTCAGGCTTACGGCCCTATGGGAAAAGCTCTCGATTCGTTCGAGCATCTCCAAACACGCTTCGTTTCCCCTCGCCTCGATTTTCGCGAGCGAAAGATTGCCGATTATCGCGGTTAAAAGGTTGTTAAAATCGTGTGCGATTCCGCCGGCCAGAAGGCCCAGCGATTCTATTTTACCGATCTTCATAAGCTCCTTTTCGAGCTTGTGCTTCTCCGTGATGTCGCGGACCGCCAGCACGGCCCCGAGGATCTCCCCGGCCGGAGTCTGAACAGGGGCGCCGGAGACCTCCACCACCCTCTCGTCTCCGTCGCGGTTGATCAAGACCAGCGGAACGTCGCTGAGCTCCAGGCCCCCTTTTCGGATCACTCTAGACACGGTGCCGCCTTTGTTTTCCTCTTTCAATGGGGCGCCTCCGGTGTTGAAAAGCTCCCCGACCGGGCGCCCGGCGGCCTTTTCCTGGGACCACCCGGTAAGCCTTTCGGCGGCGTAATTGAGCATAACGATGCGCCCTTCGGTGTCGGTGGCGATCACTCCGTCGCCGATGGAAACGAGCGTCGCCGCGAGCCGTTCTTTTTCCCTGACGAGGCGTTCGTTCACATCCACCAGCTCGTCATGTGTGCTTAAAAGCTCCCGGTTGAGCGACTCGACCTCCTCATACTGGGCGCGTATTTCCAGGTATTGTCTGTGCACCATATTCTCCGCCCTTTTCAGGTTCGACACATCGCTGATGATGGAGATCACCACGTCCTCCCCTGCCATGCGGATGCGCGACGCCGATATGATAACATCGATCAGCCGGCCGTCGGCGGAAATGAGCTGCGCCTCGTATCTGGAGGGAAGCCCCCCGCCCCCCAGCCTCTGCCGGTAACGCGGCAGGACAAGCTCTTTGCCGAGCGGCGTGTCAGGCAGAAAGTCGGAGATGTTTTTTTCGTAGAATTCTTTTTCCGGATAGGACAGCATCGAGATGAGGGATGGATTGGCGTACAGCGGCCGCTCGTCGGCGAGAAGGACTATCCCATCGTGCGCGTTTTCAACGAGCGTGCGGTATTTCTCCTCCGACTCGGCAAGGCGATCAAGCGCCCGCTCGCGCTCCTTACGGATGGAGTTGATCCTGTCGGCCACTCCGAGCGAAAAAAGCAGGGCCATTGCCGAAGAGCCGATCTGATAGGTCCATGCCGTTACCGGGTTTTCCGAAAGCAGACCGTAGGCGCGCAATACCATAAAAAGGGCGCCGATCAGAAAAACTAGGCAGGCCGCAAGATAATACCGGGCCTCCCTGTGCCGCCTTAAAAAAGCGACAAGCCCCGTCAGAATACACATGCTAAGCGCAAGCCCCGACATAACCACGGAGAGCTGAGTGGCGTAAAAATACTCCAGGACAAAGGGCGCCGCGAGCAAGGGCAGGTTGAGCGCCGCAAGCGCCCTTAAAACCCGGTCCAAGCCCGGTATTGTCCTCCCGGTCGAGAGGAAGTTCCGGGTGAACTGGAGCATGACCGCGTTCACCGCGAACATGAAAAACGGATGCGCCCTGTTCTGCCACTCGACGGACTCGGGCCAGAGGTACTGGAACCCGAGCCCGTTATTCACCATTGAAAATAGGGCGATACTGGCCGTGAACAGGGCGAGATACACGTAATTCACCTCGCGCACCGAGATGAAAAGAAATGCCATGTACAGGGCCAGTCCGATCATAACGCCGTAATAAAGTCCGAGGAGAAGCGTCTCCGTTATGCGCGCCTCCTCGAATGAATCCAGGCGCCACGCGACAAGCGGAGCAGTAAGGGAGCCCTGGCTTCGCACCCTCATATAATACACGGCGCTTCCCGTTCCGGACGAAATCCTAAACACGGGGCAGCGGTATCTAACCTGACGCTCGGCAAAAGGACGGCGGTCGCCCGTCTCCACTTTCCGGAACCCCTTTCCTTCGGGCATGAACAGCTCTACATGGTCGATGATGGGATAATTGTACTCGAGATACCATTCGACAGGCGAGGACGCCCGGTTCAACACCCTGAACCTCAGCCAGAGCGCGCCACGGCTGTACCCGAAAGAGGGGCTGCCCGCGCCAGGGTCAATCGATTGGAAGGGAGAGGCGGGCCCGGAAACGGCGCCGATCCCGGCGGAACCTTTTTCGTCGAGGAAATACTCAAGGTGCCCGTCCAGGCCGCTCTTCGAAAAATGCTCACCCAGAACCAGAGGTTCGGCAGCAAATCCCGGCCCTCCCCACAGGAGCGCCAGGGTAATAACGGCCTGCAAAAGGCCTAAGCATTTTTTTGGGGGATTCCCGATATATATATCGGAAGGCATGGGTTTACCCCGCCTCGCCGGACCGGAAGGATCGGGTAAAGGGCTGTCAGCTAACATTTATCCTCAATCACGAGTAAATTTTCATTGACGCAGCCACTGGTCCCGCATAGCATGGATAAACCCTGGGGCTGTAGCTCAGCTGGGAGAGCGCTAGAATCGCACTCTAGAGGCCGTCGGTTCGATCCCGATCAGCTCCACATGGTTATTTCGAAGGGCGCAGGTCGGTGCGGTGACGGATGTCATCCCGGCCGAACGCCGCGAAATTCTCGTACTCCTTCCTGTAGTCAAAATAGTCTGAAAATGGATTGATCGAGTAGCTGTACGCCACAGAGTAGGTCGCCGATGTCTCGTCGTATATGCCCGACAGGCAGGTTGTCACGCCCGCCTTCAGGTTCTCCATGGGCAACGGGGTCCCGCGATAGACCGTGGAGAATCCGCCCGCCAACGGCTTTTCATCTCCGCCGAAAAACATTCTCGACCAGAAACCGTCGTTGTCGACAAGGGGAACGACGAACCGCCCCGAATGCAGGCTCCCCCAGGTCCAGTTCTCCATGATGGGTCCACGGCGCTCATTGAGATAGCGCATGGAGCGCAGAAAGGCCCTGTCGAAAATTTCATCCCTTCTCTCCTCTTTTCCCGGGGTCGTGATGTCATCGAAGAGCGGGGAGCGCTCGTCCTCGATCGCCTCCAGGAACTTGTCGGAAAAATAATGATGATGCTCTATGAGGCCCGCCATCTCATTTTTCAATTCGTCCCCAAGCGTTTCCTGGATAAGCTTTACCAGAAGCGTATGGTATATCGTGGCGGCAACCGAATCCTTCCTCATCCTGAAATCCCAGTCCAGGAAATAGATTCGCGCAAGCCTCGCGGATGTCACCGGTATCTTTTCGAGAAGGCGGAGGAACAGGGGCACGAACCTGGATGCCGTAACCGAATGGGTGTCACGGAGCGCCCGTTGAAGCGTGATGACGTCGGCTCCGCCCGCCCCGGAGACCAGGTCCTTGAAGCGGGAAGTCCGGTTTTCATCGTTATACGGCAGGGCATCGAGCAGGGCGGCCGGGGCGCCATCGCCGATGGAATCCCCTATGACGCACACGTCACGCCCCGCGGGCTCGAAATGGCGGGAAATGTCGAGCACTCCGGCCCAGACAGGGTTGAACACCCTGTTGGCCGGCGCCCCACCGCCTCGCGGACGCGACGGAAGCCTGCCGGAGAAACAGCGTAGCGCGTATTCCCCCGAGGCGAAAAGGAACGCCCTGGGCGGGGAGGCGACATCCACAAGCCGCGCCCGCGCCACGGCAGGAGAAGCCGCAAATGGCACATCGAAAAGCGCCGCGATGTACTCCACGCCAGGCAAAACCGTCCTTATCGTCAGGCAATCGGTCCGGTATATACCCTCGAAGATATCGCTAAGCACCGGACCCCGCTCCGTGGAACGGATACGAAGGCCCCGTCTCCCGGCCATATCGGCCGCGTCGAAATCGCGCCAGCCGAAGGCGCCGAGGTATTGCTCCGAATCCTTCTGTTTCCGGGTTGTTTCGATGTAAAAATCCTGGATGTCCGCCTTTGCGGTAAACGAAGCGAATTCCATCGTCCGGTTTCTTCCGCTGAAAATGAACGGCATCCCCGAAAAACCCACCCCCTCCAGCTCCTCAGCCCCCACCAGAAACCTGACGGGATACCAGGACGGATACTTGTGCATCGGCGCATCAAGATTAAACGCCATCCGTACCTTTGCGTCGTGTGTCAGGGCCGCCGGCAGAAGACAGGCGAATCCGGAGTCGAACGATCCGACGAATCCTTCCACGCTCTTCCTAAGCTCTTTAAGCGCGAATATGTTTTTCTGCTCCGAGTCTGAATACCAGAACAGCATGTCCTCCGGCATGACATCCCGTATCCGGTACGCGCTCAGGCGCTCGGGAAGGGCGAAGATCAGTTCGCGGTTGGCCAGGAACGACTGCGACCAGTCGAGAAGGAGCAGGATGGCCACTACATCCCGAGAAGACCACGAATCGTCCGGAAGCCGGGAAAAACGTACGATCTCCCGGTACTTTCTGTTTTTTGCGAGGTTGATTCCTTTGGCGTAGGATTCGAGGTAATCCTTATACGGCGCGGATAGACTGTCGACCATGTCCGCGGCCCGGCCTTTAAAATCCATCGCGGAGGCGAGCCTGTCCATCAGGGCAGCATCCGGCCCATACAATTCGACGAGACGTCCGCGTGCGAGGGCCCGGTAATATTCAATCATGATCAGGCGGTCCTGGGCATGGACATAGCCCAGCGCGAAGAACGCGTCATCCCAGCCCGCCGCCTTTATCAGGGGTGTCCCTCGGCCATCCCTGAGTATTTCGACCCCTTGACCTACCTCGGCCTCGAACGAGCCGTCCATGGAGCCCGTACTTTTAAGGAGCAAACGCACCCCGAGGGCCGCCGTCGCAACGCACAGCACAAGCGCGCCGGCCATTACTAGGACCCTTTTCGAAAAGAACCCGCCGCTAAAAATATTATATTTCATTGACGCTGCCCCACCGGGTGTTCGAACCCTTGTCCCACGCCGCCGGGCCGCCGAAAAAGCGAAACGCCCCGAGTGGACGGAATACCCCGGGCGCTTCGTCGGGAAAGCCGTAATGGCTCAAACCCGTTTTTCACGCCGGCCGGCGATCGACCATTATTCGGATGGTAGAACCTCAGAACTCAAGTTGTAAACCACTAAATCTTCTTTCGATCTCTTTAATGACGCGGCCCTCGGCCTCCATGGACGGCGCCTCGAAGGTCGCCGAGAAGCGCAGGAAATGCCCAACGTCGTCCCATGGAACCGTCGAAATTAACTTCTCTTTTATCAGGTACTGGGAAAAATCCTCTGCGGTCCGAAAGGATCTTCCGCCCTTTATCGCCTTTGGACTCCGAACATACAGATAAAAGGTGCCTCCGGGCATCTCCGCCGCAAACCCAATGGACGAAAGGACCCTCACAAGCTCCCTGAGGCGCCGCTCGTATTTCGCCTTTATGATGTCTGTAAGCTCGGGATGTTCCAGGGCTTGAATGGCCGCCCATTGGATGGCCTTGAACTGGCCCGAGTCGTAGTTGTCCTTTACGGCGGCGAAGGCCTTCACCACGCCCTCGTTTCCGGCGACAAAGGCCATTCTCCACCCGGTCATGTTATACGACTTTGAAAGTGAATGGATCTCCACCCCCACCTCGCGGGCGCCGGGGACACCAAGAAAGGACAGCGGTTTACCGTCGTAGCTCAGGGCGGCGTAGGCCGCGTCCTGGACGACGACCACGTTGTTTGCAAGCGCGAATTCTATTACGCCTTTATAGAATGATTCGGTCGCCCTGGCCCCGGTGGGGTTGTTGGGATAGTTGATCACCAGAAGCTTCGCCCTCTTCCTTATGTCCGCGGGAACGGACTCCAGGTCGGGCAGGAATCCGTTTTCCTTTTCAAGCGGGATGTTATAGACCTCTCCGCCGTACCACTGGGTATGGGTGCCGGCAACCGGGTAGCCGGGAACGGTCATAAGCGTCACGTCGCCGGGGTTTATGAAGGCCGCCGGAATCATGGCGAGCGCGGGTTTGGAGCCTATCGAGTGGTTAACCTCGCGCTCCGGGGAAATACCGCTGACGCCAAAGACCCTCTCTAGATAGGCCGCTGCCGCCTCCTTGAACTCTGCTATACCGTTGTCGGAATAACCGCGATTCTCGTGCCTGCCGGCCTCGGACTTAAGCGTCTCGAGGACCACATCGAAGGTCCGTTCGTCGGGCTCTCCAACCCCGAGGTCGATGAGCTCGACGCCCGGATTGTTTTTAACCGCTTCGCGCTTGGCGCGCTTTATTTTTTCGAATTTATAGATCTTGTCTTCTTTTCCGAACTGCGCTCCGCCGATCCTGTCGGCGAACAGTCCCTGTGCAAACAACTCCATGGCGCTCTATTTCTCCTTGAGTACGGTAATCCTGGCATTGAGGATCTCGACCTTCGTATACGCGTCATCCAGCAGCGTGAAGAACCGGCCGAAATCCCCAACCGCGTCAATTTCGGTCTTTCCCTTGAGGAGGCCGGAGACGGTTTTGAGGTCACGGGAGTATATGTAGCAGTCCACCGCTCCCTTCTCATAGGGAACGCTTACCAGTACGCAGAATTCATAATCGATGTTGCCCGATACGATGACGTCCTTCACGATGGCGTTTTCAATCCGTACCCGCTTCTGTGCAAGCTCCCTTGCGGCGAGGAATTTATAGGCCGGATTGTCGGCCCCATCCATCTCCTCCTTTTTGGCGACGACCTGCTTTAGGTTGAGCGTCTCCTTGAAAAAGGAGCTGCATGAAAGCGTAAAGGACGCCAGAACCGTAAGAACGACCACCAGCCTTTTCATCGCGATCTCCTGTAAGCGAAATCCCCGCCGCCCGGGGCGGAAGCGTCCGGTGCGACGATCCACTAATAATCGGCCCTGTCGGCTTTTTGTCAAATAATCTTTTTCGGACGGCCATAAATGGCGGGGGCGATGGATATATCCATCGCCCCCGCCCGCTGGTTTCGTTTATGCCGGAATCAGGCCCGGCGCCCGTCCTTCTCGACCATCGACCTGGACATGCGATACGCGACCCTCTTTAGCGCCGGTATGCCCATACTGAAGAACGCGAGCAATCTGTACGTCTCCTTTATGGACTCGGCCTTTACAAGATCGATGGGCTTCGGGTTGAGCTCGAGGCCGTATTTCTCCGGGCTGTCCCTCAGGATCGTGATCACCCTCAGGCCCTCGAACTGTTCCCTCCCGTATATACTCGCGTTTGGGAAGTCCTTCCTGATCTCTTCGAGCCGCTTTTCGGCCTTCTTGATTACGTTCAGCCGGTGATCATAGGTAAGGGCCCCGGTCGGGCACGCGAAGGCGCATGCCGGAATCTCGCGCGGGTTCAAGAGGCAGGCATGACACTTGTACGACTTGTGATCCACATCGCTTACCTGCGGAACCTTGTAGATACACTCGTTGACGCAGGCCCCGCAGCCTATGCACTTGGACTGGTCAATAATCGTCCATCCGTCCTTTTTGTAGATAGCCTTTTCAGGGCATACCCTTAGGCAGTTGGCTATCTCACAATGGTAGCACTTCTTGTGCATGATCGTCCAGAATGGCCGCTCGGGGTTGGACCTGTCGATATCGAAGAATTTGACGTGGTTCCATGTTATGGCCGAGAGCTCCTTGGGATTGGTAAACTCGGGGCCTGCGAAAAACTCCGTCTTTTCGGCGGGAAGATCGTTCCACTGCTTACAGGCAACCTGGCAGGATCTGCATCCGGAACATTTAGTTGTGTCGACCAAGAACGCTTTATCTGCCATGACTTATGCCTCCTTCCTGATATCGACAAGAAATGCCTTGAACTCGGGGATGTTGGTGTTGGCGTCCCCAATGCTCGGCGTTAGCTGATTGCAGCTGTCGCCCGACACTCCGCATCCATGGCCGAAGTGCCAGATCATACCGATCATCTCCACCATCTTTCCCTGTACCTTCAGCGGCTGCACCCTTTCGGTTACCAGGGCGTACGCGCCTATGCTGCCGCGGGAGTTGAATATCCGCACCCTGTCGCCGTTCTTTATGCCCTTGGCTTTGGCGAGGGTCGGACTAATTTCACAGAACATGTCCGGGACCAGCTCCGCAAGCCACGGAAGGTTTCGGGTCATGGCCCCTGCCTGCCAGTGTTCTACAACCCGGTAGGAGGTGCCGATATAGGGGAAACGCCCCGCATCGCCGAAATCTCCTTTAAGGCTGTCCAGCGCCTTCGCGGCGGGGTTCATCCTCTGCGAGCTGAAAATGTTCGCCACCGGAGTTTCCATGGGTTCGTAGTGCTCGGGGAAAGGCCCGTCCACAAGGTCTCTGGAGAAGAGCTTGCCGACTCCCTCCGCGTTCATAATGAAAGGATTTTTGGCGTCGGGTCCGGCCGCGGGCCCGCCGTCGACGATATCGCCCTTCCAGGCGCTGCCGGTCCACTTGACGACCCAGCGGTTCTTGTCCCACGGTTCGCCCTTGCGGTTAACGGCCGCCCGGTTGTAGATGATGCGGCGGTTGAGCGGCCAGCACCACGACCATTCCGGAAACATTCCTATCTTGTTGGACGCGTCCTTCGCTCCGCGGCGGGCCATCATGTTGCCCTTTTCGGTGTAGCTGCCCGCGTATATCCAGTCCCCGCAGGCGGTGGAGCCGTCGTCCTTGAGGTCCATAAAGGACTTCATGAGCTTCTTGGTTTTGTAATCGTAGCCGTTGATCTCCTTGGCAACGAGATGAGGGCTGGCCTCGTGCTCGCCCGGCTCGGTGTAGTTCCAAACCAATTTCAGGATGGGATCGGCAAACCTGCCGCCTTCCTTCTGGTATAACGCCTTGAGCTCGCGATAGATCATGTCGAGCATATCGAGGTCAGACTTCGCCACTCCGGGCGGGTTCTGCGCCTTGTAGCGCCACTGCGCCCAGCGGCCCGAATTGGACACGCTTCCCTCTTTCTCGAAAGAGGCTGCCGCGGGCAGAAGGAAGACCTCGGTCTTGATCCTGGCTGGATTCGCTCCAGGGCGCTTCCAGAAAATGGACGAGTCCGTCTCCCACAGGTCCACGGCCACCAGCCAGTCGAGGTTTTCCATTCCCCTGGCGGTACGGTTGGCGTTCGGACCGCCGACTATGGGGTTGGTGCCCATATAAAAGGCCCCTTTAAGCTGGCCCGCGTACATGTCCTCGAAAAGGGTGATATATGGAACCGGCTTGTGGGCCTTGGGGAGCCAGTCATAGCAGAAATCGTTTTCTTTTGTAGCGGCATCGCCGAACCAGGCCTTGAGCATGCTGATGAGATACTTGGGGCGGTTCGACCACCAGTTTATGCTCCTGGGATCATTGGTCTTCGGCGTGGTCGCCTTGAGGTAGGCCTCCAAATTGGGATGGGCCTTGGCCACCGGGGACGGGATATAACCGGGGAGGATATGCCAGAGAAGCCCGGCGTCGGTCGAGCCCTGCACATTGGACTCCCCTCGGAGAGCGTTTATTCCGCCGCCGGCAAGGCCCATATTCCCCATAAGTAGCTGAAGCACCGCGTATATGCGCACATTCTGCGTTCCCACAGTGTGCTGCGTTGTGCCCATGGCGTACATAATGGTCGCCACCTTGTCGGGCTTGTGGGTGGAGGTAAAGAGCTCCGCCACCTTGAGGAACGTCTCCCTGGGACAGCCGGTCGAAAGCTCCACCTTTTCCGGTGTGTAGCGGGAATAGTGCTTTTTCAGGAGCTGAAAAACGCAGTTGGGGTCCTTAAGCGTCCTGTCCTGCTTAGGGATACCCTTGTCGTCGAGCTGGTAGGTCCAGCTTTTGGTATCGTAGCTTTTGGTAGCCGCGTTATAGCCGCTGAAAAGCCCGTCGTTAAATCTGAAATCGGGGTTTACGAGATAGGACGCGTTGGTGTATTCCAGCACGTATTCCTTCTGGATTCGATCGTTCTCCAGGGCATAATTTACGATTCCGCCGAGGAATGCCAGGTCCGAACCGGGGCGCAGGGGCGCGTAGAGGTCGGCGAGCGCCGCCGATTTGGTGAAGCGGGGGTCGACCACTATGAGCTTGGCTCCTCGCTCGTCCTTGGCCTTCTGGACCCAGCGGAAGGATATGGGATGGTTCTCCGCGGCGTTAGAGCCCATTACGAGGACAACGTCGGCGTTCTTCACGTCTATCCAGTGATTTGTCATCGCGCCACGACCAAAGGAAGCCGCCAGACCGGCGACTGTCGCGCTGTGTCAAATTCGGGCCTGATGTTCCAGGTAGGTTATCCCCAGCATCCTCGCAAATTTCGAGAGAGCGTAACACTCCTCGTTGTCGAGCGCGGCGCCGCCGAGGCTCGCTATCCCTGCGCAGCGATTTACGGTAACGCCGTTCTCATTTTCAATGAATGTGGCGTCCCGCGTGTCCTTGACCCTGCGGGCTATCATCTTGACGGCCTGCTCCCAGGAAATCTCCTCCCATTCCGTGCCGTAGGGTTTTCTGTACTGGACCTTGGACAGCCTTCTTGGATTGTCGGAGATCTGGAAGAGCGCGCTGCCCTTCGAACAGAGGGAGCCCTGGTTTATCGGATGGTCCGGGTCGCCCTCGATATTGACGATTTTGCCGTTCCTCGTTGAAACGATAAGGCCGCACCCGACCCCGCAGTAAGGACAAATCGTCGTACTTTCGCGGGTTCCCTGCAGTTTGTCAGGCGCGGATTTACACCCGCTGAGGAACGATACACCGCCGAAGAAAGCCCCGGCCGCCGTAACACCGGACAGCCTGAGGAAATCCCTTCTGGTTATGGACATAACTATCCTCCTGCCTTTATTTTGATCGACCATTGATGAACTGTGTTAATGCTCTATGTGCATTCCGCAAAGGCGGAAGACATATATTCATGGGCTTAGCGATAACCGGGCCCGAACGGGAGGTCGGGATAGAAAGCGATCTGCAACCGGGGAAAAACGGAGAAAATGATAGCACCATTCCACCCGACCCTGCGCCAATAAAGTTACCGACATGCAAACGCCCCCTCCGCCGTCCAAGGCGGCCCGCCGGCAGGCAGCCTGCAGGGCCCGGGGTTTTGCACTTCTTTACAGAATCGGGAGGCGGGGTGATTTCTCGCCCGGCCTGCGGTCAGGCCCCATAGCATCCGCCTTAGGAGCGCAAACTCGAAGTGATTTTCTTTTATTTCCATCCCCCTATATGTCAATGAATTTTTTAATAATAAAGGTTAACAAATCGAAAACCCGCATTGACCGCCTCCGCGCAAATACACGAAAAAACTGGTTTACAAATAGTGTCCTCCAATTATAAGCTCTATGCATATCCTGTAGAAACGCGTGGAAGACAACCGGCGCCGAAAACGTATCCAATAAATGAAATGAACAAACCTCCGCTTCGCGTACAAACAACAACCCTCTGGAACTATCCCTCGCAGAACTACGGCAAGGGTAAGCAGGGCGACCAGGACTACGCCGGGGCAACGCCGTCATATATCATCTGGAACCTCCTTTCGCGGTATACAAAGGCCGGTCAACTCGTCGTGGACCCCATGTGCGGCAGCGGCACCACCATCGACGTATGCAGGGATACCGGGCGCCGGGCGCTCGGCTACGACATAAATCCTGTTCGTGAGGACATATTCCGCGCCGATGCAAGAAGGCTCCCCCTGGAGGACCGCAAAGCGGATTTCGTCTTTATAGATCCCCCTTACGGCGATAACATTGAGTACTCTTCGGAAAAGGACTGTATTGGGCGGCTCAACGCGGCTGATCCCGCCTATTTCAAGGCCATGGAGGGCGTATTTGGAGAGATCCACCGGATACTGAGAAACGACCGCCACATGGCGCTCTACGTCAGCGATTATTATCACCGGAAAAGGGGCTTTATCCCCATCGGGTTCGCACTTTTCGGATTGCTCTCCCGGAGGTTTACGCCCGTTGACATAATCAGCGTCACCCGTCACAATAGGACCCTTAAAATGGGAAACTACCACAAAGCGGCCGAGGAGGGGAATTTCTTCCTGCGGGGGTTCAACTATCTTTTCATAATGAAAAAGGAAAAATCCGATGTTCAGTACCGAAAGTAAGACCCGGGGTCGCATCCTCCTTATCGACGACGACCAAAACGTGGCCAAGGTGGTGAAAAAGTTTCTGGAACGCGTGGGGCACTCGGTGGACACCGCGGCAAGCGGCGAGGAGGGTATTCGCCTCATTGGGGGAAACCAGTACGACATGGTCATAACCGACATTTATCTTCCGGGGATGGACGGCATGGCCGTACTCGACAAAATCAAGTCCATCAACCCCGAGCTCGACATAGTGGTCATTACGGGTTACGGCTCCATAGAGTCCGCCGTCTCCTTCATGAAGGCCGGCGCCATCGATTACATCAGCAAACCCATAAATTTGGAACACCTCGATATCGTCATCAGAAAAACCCTCGAACGCAAGGAACTCATCAAGGCGGCGCGCGAACGCGACATCTATTTTCGCATGTCGCTTACGGATGCGCTGACGGGGATGTTCAACCATAAATACTTCCAGGACAGCCTCGAGCGGGAAATACTGTATTGCCGCAGGAAGACGGAAAGTCTGACGATCATGATGGCGGATATCGACGGCTTCAAGGCGGTCAACGACGATTTCGGACACCAGGCCGGCGACATGGTCTTACAGAAGATATCGATGAATATCCTGAAGGCATGCCGTAGTCACGACACCGTGTCCAGGTACGGAGGGGAGGAATTCGGGATCATCCTCCCCGAAACCGGGGTGGAAAAGTCGATGCGCGTGGCCGAGCGCATGCTGAACGTGGTGGGTTCCCAAAGCTACCCCCCCGTGAACCGCCCGATTACAATTTCCATTGGAATAGCCTCATTCCCCGAGCATGCCTACGACAGGGAGGAGCTCATCCAGAAAGCCGACCTTGCGCTTTACCACAGCAAGGGAAAGGGCAGGAACCGCTTCACGGTCTACGACGGCTCGCTCGAACCGGATATCAGGCACTGAATCCGCCGCCGGACCCATCCTCGCATCCCCGGGACGACTGCCGCGAGTCGTACTCGTCCAGAACGCGGTATATCTCGAGGAACGAATAAAACAGCGTAAGGAGCAGAGGCCCGACAATGACCCCGGAAAGCCCGAAGGCCTGAATACTGCCAAGAAGCAGAAAGAAGAAAATGAGGGGATGAAAATTGAGCCGCTGTCCGAAGACCTTGGGCTTGAGAAAATTCTCGAGGAGCAGGTACCAGGCCAGGCCCCAGAGAAGGATAAACGCCGCCCAGCCGGGCCGGCCGACGGCCGCCAGATAGATCGCCGCGGGCACCCATGTCACCGATGTCCCTATGACAGGGATGAGAGAGAACACCGACGCGACACCGCCCCATAGGAGAGCCCCGTTTATTCCCGCGATAAAGAGCCCGATCCCGACCATCCCCCCCTGGAGTATCATGATAAGAAGATTCCCCGCAATGAGAATCTTTATGACCTCCTTGAGGCGGTTGGCGATGTCGTTTTCGATGTCCCTTGGGAATGGGCTCGCCCGGTAGATCGCCTCCTTGAACTTCCCGCCTTCCATAAAGAGAAAGAACAGAATGAGCAGCATAAAGAAGAAGTTGATGGAGAACCGTATGGAAAATGTCAATAGGTCCGTGAGGTTGCGGAACACCGAGAACGAAACGCTCTGCATGATTTCGGTGGCCTTCTTGGCGAGCTCTCCCCTGGATATGCGAAGGCTGTGCGCGAGTTCACCGATAAAATTGCTACTGTAGAAGAATTCGTCCAGCCTGGAGGGCTTGAATTTCTTTTCTACGAATTGATACACATCATAGCTCTGGTCCGCGAGATTGAGAAGCAGAAAAAAAAGCGGGATGAGAAAACCCAGAAAGAGCAGAACGATCATCAGCGTCGCCGAAAGCGACCTGCGTTTGACGAACCGTCCTACAAATATGTGCAGCGGGGACAGCGCTATGTAGAAAACCAGGGCGAAGAGGAACGGCCAGAAATAATACCGGAAGATATACCCCATGGAAAAGAGCAGAAGCGAAAACAGCGCCATGAATAGATACTTCAGCTTCTTGTTCTGCTGGAGGTTCCTGTAGGAATCGCTTTTTTCAATCATGACGAAGCCCCGGCCGCCTGCATGCCCCCGGAATGGCCCCATGGAAACGGTACGATATCATTTCGTGAGATAATGAGACAGGTCCGTCGCTATCTTTTTGATGGCGTGGTCCAGATACGTCTCATCGGCGACGCGTTTTCGATATTCTTCTATCTTCTTCGGATCGCCGCGGAGGGATCCCGGCTTTATCTCACGATCATCCTTGTTCATGAGACTCTTCATAATGGCGCACTCCTTGCAATAAGGTCGCCCGCTCCTCCATGAACGGGTCTTTGGACCTCATCTTTTACAATCGGCAAAAGGAGGGCGAATCATGAGCATTTTTTGCCCGGCGGAACCTGTCAGCGCAGAATATCCTCTATCAATTCAACCGAGACGCCGCTAACGGCGATCATATCGAAGCGGAAGGTGATGTCCCTGGAATTGAGCTCCGGCCGCCGGGCGAGGAAGTGCGACGCGACGAGGCGAAGAGTCTCTTTTTTACGGCGATTGATCGCGTAAAGCGGCCCCCCGTAGACCTGGGTGTTTCTGCTCTTTACTTCCACAAATACTACGAGGTTTCCCCTGCGGGCGATGAGGTCGATCTCGCCGGCCCTTCCGAACCGATAGTTACGCTCGAGAATCTCGAAACCGCGGCCCTCCAGAAAGGAGGCGGCAAGCTCCTCCCCTCCGGCGCCCATTTGTCTTAGATTTACGTGCTCCACGCGGCGGGGCTCAGAGGACATCGAGGAGGCTTACACCGGCTTCCTTTTCGTCGAGCACCCGATTGACGAAAAGCGCGGTCTCCTCGAGCAGGTTTATGATAAGGAGGTCGGACAGCCTGTTCTTCTCGCTGTCGAAAATCAGCTTTATGATGGGCCTAAGCGGCTTTCTGGGCACGGAACCTATTACCAGGCCCACGCTCCCGTCATTGAGCTCCACCAGGGAGCCTATCGGATAGACCGACATCTTCGACAGGAAAACGCGGAGTATGACCGGATCGAACCTGTTTACGCCGCTTGAAAGCAGGTTCTTCATCGCGTGATAGAATGACTGCTTCTCGCGATAGCTGCGGCTTGAAATCTGGGCCTCGTATGAATCCGCTATGGCCGCGATGCGCGCGTACTCGTCGATCTGGGTGCCCTTGATCCCCCTGGGGTATCCCTTGCCGTCGAAGTGCTCGTGGTGCTGCAGGCCGACCAGAGCGCTCTTTTCCCGGACCTTGCCGAGCTGTTTGATGAGGCGGTAGCCGTGGAGCGTGTGCGTTTTGATTAGATTGAATTCGTGATCGCTCAGATTGGACTGCTTGTACGCGATATAGGCGGGCATCTTCGCCATGCCCGCGTCGATAAGAAGCGTTCCGATGGCGAGCTCGCGCAGTTTTTCAGGCGTGTATTTAAGCGCCGTCCCTATGAGAAGGGCGTAGAAGGTCACGTTCACCGAATGGGCGACCAGGTAGTTCTTGCCCTCCTCCAGCCCGTAGAGGAACAGGACGATATTGTTATCCTCCTCCATCAGCCGTATTATGCTCTTGGCGGTGTTCTCGATGGAGTCCGTGGTGAACATCTCGTCGTTTTTGATGGCCGTATAGACGTCCCCCACCACCCTGCAGGCCTCGCGGTGAATGTCCATCAGCTCTTTTCGCTTTAAGAGCAGAAGGCTGTACTGGTCGACGATTTTTTTGGCGTCCGCCGAGATCGACGCGTCGATCTTCTGGACGAAGCGCATATCGCTTTCGCTCGAGGAGAGGTTTCCCATCGTCTCGATCTCGCTGATGCCCCACTTCATCAGCCGCTTGATGTCGCTCTCCTTGATGGTTACGTTGGCGCCGACAAGCATGTTGTTACTGTCGATATAGACCGGCTTATCGAACCGCATTCCCGGCCGAAGCTCCTCGACCGGGATCTTCTTCATGATACCCGCCATTGTCCGATTTCCTTATTCCGCCAATTTGTCTTTCAAGCGCTCATTGATCCTGTAACAGTACGCCAGCACCTCGGCCACCGCCCTGTAAAGCTCCGGCGGCACCGCGCTCCCCGCGTCCAGCGCAAAGAGCGCCGCCGCGAGGTCGGCGTCCCGGTATATCTCCACTCCGTGTTCGCGCGCAATGAGCTCCAGGCGCTCCGCAAGGCTCCCTCGGGCGCTCGCCAGCACCCGCGGCGCCTCTTCCGCCGGGGAATAGGCCAGGGCCACGCCCAGCCTTTCCCCACGCCTATGCCCGCGCATCGAATTCGCCTCCCTGCAGGAGGAAGGCGCCCTGCTCGCGAATCACATCCATCGCCCGGTCGATTGACCTCACCGAAACCGTGCAGTTCATACCCGCCGCCGAGCCTATCGTCGCCGCCAGGCGATCCCTGTCCGAGGCTATTTCGTCGCGAACGACCCCGTTGTCGCAAAAGACGTCAACGCGAATATGGTCGTTCCACTCTCTGGCCAAAAGCTCAACATGCCCCAATTGGGAAAAATCGGCCTCGACCGCCATGCCGTCCGCGCTTCCTATGTACCTCGCCTCCCTGAAACCCTCGTCGTGAAAGTATATGATTCCGCTCCTTGCGGAAAGCTCTCCGGCAGCCCCGGCATCGAGAAGCGAGTGCGACAATTGGCGGATTATTTCCTCTCCGCTCTGAGACTCGCCGACGAATTCGTCAAGCGCATCGAGAATACCGCCGGTCCCATCGAATGAACCGTCCTCCGCCGCGAATCTTACGACTGACTGGTTGTGGCGCCGCCGCCCCTCTCTTTCGGAGATCGCCAGGACAGAGGCGAGGCAATTCAGATTAATACCCTCAAAATCGGAAAAAAGGAAAGAAAAAAACAACAAACTCTCTATTTTTATTCCCCGGGCGGCCAGCGCGTTAAGCACCTCCGAAAGCCCGGTCTTTTTCTCGACGCCCCCGGACAGCCTGAAAAGCAGGCTGCTGTACGCATAGACCCCCACAAGCCCGTCTGTTGGCGCCCTTCCGAAAGGAATACGCCCCGTGTCGGACCGGGCGAAAGGGGTTAAATCCAGCAGGCGCTCCCGGGCTGTCGCCTTTGGGTCCTCCGCAACAAGCCTGAAGACGAAAGTGGAGCCCGTCCTTTTTTCAAGCAAGAGGTCCAGGCGTCCGGCGGAGGGAAGGCCGTTTACAAAGTTCGCGGAGACCCGCCTCCCGGCAATCTCCAAAACCGCGCGATGGGTGTCGATTCGTTCGACAATCCTCGCACCGATCACCCCTCCCTTCTCGAGCGCACCGAGGGCTTCCGCATGCGCCCCTCTCCCGAAAATGGTGATGGTGGCCGAGTTATCGATCCTCATTTCCCGCGAAAAGGTCCTCCCGGTTCGTCAGATCGCGCAGGGGTGCGTAACTCCGGCGGTGCACCGGCGATGGGCCCATTCGCACGATCGATTCCCTGTGCTCGAGCGTCCCGTAGCCTTTGTTTTTTTTTAACCCATAGCCGGGATAAATCAAATCAAATTTATCCAGAATGCGGTCGCGATATATCTTCGCGGCGATCGAAGCCGAAGCGATCGATATGGAGATGGAGTCCCCCTTTTTTATGGAGATGAAACGCAAGCCGGGGGAAAAGGCGAAGCGCCCGTCCATGATGACCACATCGGGGGGCTCGGGGAGATGGCCTAACATCCTGCACAGCAGAAATTCGGTAGCGCCGTTGATGTTGAGGCGATCGACCGTCCGGTGGGATACCCCGGAGGCATAGAGACATGAGGCGCTGCCGCGAATGTGCTCCAGAGCGGCAAGCCTGGCCCGGTGGCCCAATTTTTTCGAATCGTCCACGGAGGAGAGCAGGTCCTCCGGGGGCCGGGCTATGGTATCCGGAGAGAACATCACCATCCCCAGATACAGAGGGCCGGCAAGCGCTCCCCTGCCGACCTCGTCGACACCGACTATCCGCCGGTATCCCTGGTCCAACAGTTCACGCTCTATGTCGAACGTGGGGCCATGGAGGCGCCGGCGGCCGCCCCCTCGCCGCTCAGGCGTTTTCGTTTTCCTGGTTCTCAGGAATCGCCTCATGGGTGGCGGGAACCTCCACCACCGGAGCGACGGCCTTGCCGCGGGCGACCCTCTTCTCCTTAAGCCTGGCGGACTTGCCGGTGCGCTCGCGAAGGAAGTACAGCTTGGCCCTGCGGATCTTGCCCTTTCGTATGGGCTCGATCCTGGCGATACGGGCCGAATAGAGGGGAAACACCCTTTCCACGCCGACATCGTAGGATATACGACGTACCGTGAAGCTCTTGCCGACGCCCTTGTTGTTTATGGCGATCACTATCCCCTCGAACACCTGAATGCGCTCGCGGCTTCCCTCCACGATTCTATAATGCACCTTTACGGTGTCGCCGACCTCAAAGTTCATGGGACGATCGAGCGGCATGATTTCCTTCTGGACGGTTTCAATTATATTCATCATTCTTCTCCTTTAATCTTTCCCTCACAATATCGTTTATACAGGTCCGGCCTCAGCCTTTCGGTCCGCTCCAGGCGCTGGTCCAAACGCCATCTCCGTATCCTGGCGTGGTCCCCGCTTAAAAGCACCTCCGGCACCGAAAGCCCTTCGATTTCGGCCGGTCTCGTGTACTGCGGGTATTCCAGCAGGCCGTTCTCGAAGCTTTCCTCGACGAGCGATTCGCTGTTCGACATGAAGCCGGGTATGTAGCGCGCTGTGGCGTCGAGTATCGTAAGGGCCGCGTATTCTCCGCCGGACAGGACATAATCGCCGACGGACACCTCATAGTCCACATAACGGTCCACCACGCGCTGGTCGACCCCCTCATAGTGGCCGCAGACTATGCAGAGATCCATCTCGCCGGCCAGCCGCTTTACCATTTCCTGGGTGAGCAGCTCGCCCGAGGCGCTTGTAAGCAGCACTTTCGTATCCTCTCCCCGGACCGACTCGATGGCCCGAAAAAGCGGCCCCGGCATCAACACCATGCCGCTTCCGCCTCCGTAGGGATAATCATCACACTGGCGGTAACGGCTTTCGGCAAAATCGCGCAGATCCACCACATCCACCCGAAGAAGACCGGCGTCGATAGCCTTTCCCAGAAGCCCCGTGGAAAGCGGGCTCGTGAAAAATTCCGGAAACAGGGTTATTATCTTCACTACCGCCAATAACGACCGGCCATTGTCCTTAAAAATTGTCGGAACACCGGCGCGTCAGTCCAGGAGGCCATCGATGGGATCGATATCGATTCTGCCCGAGAAAACCCGCTCGGTATTCACCATCGATTCGACGAACGGGAGCAGATGTTCGCGCCCGCCGGGAAGCTCTATGATTAAAAGCTCGCCGGCCCCACCGGAAAGGATGTCCTTCACGCGCCCGAAGGCTTCCCCTCGCAGATATACCTCGCAACCTATAATATCATAATAATAGAAGGATCCGCCCTCCAGCACATCCCTCGTCTTCTCAGCCTCTTCGCGGGTGATGAACACCTCCAGCCCCCGCATCGAAAGGGCCGCGTCCCTGTCGTCGATGCCCGACAGGCGGAGCAGCGCCGTTTTTCCGTCCACCGGGATAAACTCCGTTATGGCATATCGCTCATAGAGCGGTCCCTTTTTGACGCATACCTCGTTTCCCGGGGAAAAACGTTCGGCGATGTCGGATATAACGACCACTTTCAGGCGCCCCTTCAGGCCGTGGGCGCCCGCGATCTTCGCTATTCGTATATGGGAATCACTCAATCAAGTATTTCCAGCACTACCCTCTTTCCGGATTTCGTGGCGGACGCGTTTATGATGGTCCGTATGGCCCTCGCTATGCGGCCGTGTTTGCCGATGACCTTCCCAATGTCGTCCTTGGTGACCTTTAGCTCCAGAATGGTGGACTTTTCCCCTTCGACTTCCCGTATCATCACCTCGTCGGGGTTGTCGACCAGGGACTTCACCATGTATTCCACCAGGTCCTTATAATTCATTCCGGCCTCCAGGGCTTATTCGGCGCTCTTGAATTTCCGCCACACTCCCGTTTTTTTCAAGAGTTTCGCGATGGTTTCCGTCGGCTGTGCCCCCTTCTTGAGCCAGTCGATCACCCTGGCCTCGTCGACCGTAAACTGGTTTCCCGCGGAAATGGGCTGGTACTGACCGAGGTTTTCTATCGCCACGCCGTCCCTGCGCTTGTGCTCATCCATCACAACCACCCGGTAAAAGGGTTTTTTCTTTGTCCCAACTCTCTGCAGTCGAATCTTTACCGACACGCCGCTACCTCCTCAGAAGATTAGGGGATGATTATTTCCTGTGCCGGATTTTTGTCAATACAAATTGACCGGCCCGGCGGCCCACCGCGTGATCTATCGGCGCATTGAACTGTAATCGCGAATGAGAATGGCCCCCGGTCCGCTCTCCGGCCTTTCCCGGCTATGCCCGGCCGGTTCAAACGGCCCGCATGCCGTCCGCGGCCGCACGTTTGAGTTCCCGGGCCGCGCGGTTGGGGTCGTCGGCGCCGAACACCGCATTGCCCGCCACGATCACCCTCGCTCCGGCCCTTGCCACTTCGCCGATGTTTTTTACGGAAATGCCGCCATCCACCTGTATGAGCGTCCCTGCGCCGCCGGCAGTGGAGTCCAGGTGTCCGCGCAAGCGCCTGATCCGGTCCAGAGCGGCCGGCATGAAGGCCTGGCCGTAAAAACCGGGGTCAACTGACATCACGAGGATGAGGTCGCATTCGCCGCTAAGGTCGTAGAGCGCCTCGATCGGGGTCGCCGGGTTGACGGAAAGCCCCGCGCGCACGCCCGCTTTTCTGATGGTCTGCAAAATCCGGGAGGGGAATCGGGTCGATTCGTAGTGTATCGTCAAGCACCAGGGGACAAGCTCCAGGTAGGCCTCCAGCGAGAGCTCCGGGCGCTCGATCATCAGGTGAATGTCGAGCGGGATGGATGTATGCGATGCCAGCGCCCTTATATAGCCGGGGCCAAAGGTGAGGTTGGGTACGAAATTACCGTCCATAACGTCCAGGTGTAGCAGATCGAACGCGGCGGGATCGAAGGCCGAAACGTCCCTTCCCATCGTCGAAAGGTCAGAGGCGATAATGGAGGGAGACAGAAGAACGCCGTTGTCAGAATTCGCCGGCATCGAACCTCAGGGTTTTTATCTTCTTTTTATTATACAGGATGTAGACGCGGGCATTTCCGTTACGGTGGAACACGAAATCCATTTTATCCCCCGGCCTCATGACCCGCGAATAGGCTATCCGGCGCGGGCTGTCGTCCTCGACGTAGGCCTCGTATAAACCGGGATCGTCGCCCTTCGATATGTCGTACTGAACGCGCTCGTATGCGCGATACAGCAGCTCTATCGGCTTGTAGTACGACACCTTCAGCCTGACGGAGCCGCCCCGCTGTATCGCGGCGTCCTTTTCCGGCTTTTGGCCCTCCACCAGGCCGCTTCGCTCGGAAAGGCCCGTCTCCACTACCTCTTCTTCTATCGACAGCCCCTTGGAAAGCAGAAGGTCCAAACAGAGATCGATGGACTGTCCAGTGATTCCAGGCATGAGCATGTCGCCTTCTATTTTACCGGCGGAGACCAGTATGTTTATACGACGGTCGGGCGTGACCTTTTCGCCGGCCTTGGGGCTTTGGTCCAGGACGATATTTTCGCCCGTTTTATCGGAAGGTATGTATGTAATAGCGCCGGTCGCAAGCGACACCGAACGATTATGGCTGTGCAGATTTCGGAGTTTGTTGACGGCGAACGGGAGCTCGATTCCGGTGAGGTTCGGAACATCGACATATAGAGCGACTCTGCTCACCTGGAGCTTGATCGCGCCGCCCTCGTAGACGATCTCTCCCGCCTCCGGATACTGGCTCAAGATGGTTCCGCCGGTAATATCGTAAACGTCCTGAAAGCGTATTTCCGGCCGAAAGCCCTTGCGAACGAGCCCGTTGCATACGTCGGCGAACTGTTTCCCGACAACGTCGGGAACCTTCACCTCGCGGTCGGGCTTGGTGAGCAGGAGCAGGATGAGCGTGGACACGAATAAATAGAAAGAGAGCCCCACAAAAAAAATGAGCGCTATTCTGCCGATCGGCCTGAAATAGGTAAAATCGAAACGGGGCTTGTCGCCGCTGTTTTTGGATGGAGAGTGGTCCTGCATCATCGTCCCGCGATATCAATTGCCGCGTGCCGCATAAACGCCCGGGGGGTTCGCGAATAGCCGCACGGCTCGTAATCAAGGGTGTATCAGAAATAAGCCCCTGGCATTCGTCAAGCATTATTAATCGGGAGGGGAAATTCTCTTGACTGAATGTCTTCCGCCCATAAATAGTTGCACTGCGCCCATTGGAGGAGAGACACAGGGCGGGCCGGCGGCGGGCCGTACGGCCTGAAACGACCCGCCACCGGCGGAACAGGGAACGATGAAAATACGAGAGCTTTTTTCCGGCAGGGTTTTTACCATCTCAAACTTCCTCTCGCTGATGCGGATACTCCTTGTCCCGTTTATCGCCATCGCCTTCCATCTCGAGAAAGTCAACGGCATACACGAATACCGGTATTACAGCATCGCCCTGCTCGTATTTCTGGCCGCAACGGATTTCTTCGACGGCTTTCTCGCCCGAACGCTCAACCAGGTATCCCGGCTGGGCCAGTTTATCGATCCGCTCGCGGACAAAATATCTGTTCTAACCCTTGCGGTGGCGCTGTGCGTTTACAAGGGCTTCCCCGCGTGGATGCTCGCTGTAATCCTTGCGCGCGACATATACGCCGTTATTGGCGGGGCCCTGCTCTTCTCCAGAAAGGACATACAGGTTCGCCCCAACATCTATGGAAAGATAATGGTGGGATTCATGGCCCTTTGCGGACTCGTGTTCATCCTCGAGCCGCCCATCCTGATATTCGGGCTGTCTTTGCAGGCGCTTTCGATCGCCGCCGTCCTCGTGTTCCTACTCCTTTCCTCACTTGCGTACTGGAAGATTTACTCAAGGATCTATTTTGGAAAAGAGCGGTAAATTCCGGTTTGCGCTCGTTCTGTTCCTTCTTTTTGGCTTTTCCCGTTCCCTTGCCGGAAACGGGTCCCTTCCCATCGTAACGCTTGACGGCGGCGACCTGGTCGCCCTCTCCGACCTCAATCGCCTGGGAGGGCTGGACAACTCCTTCGACATCATCACCCAGCGCGGCAGATTCTACCGGGGAGCCAGGACGGCGGTATACCAGGTCGGCCTCTCGGTGGCGCTCCTTAACGGATCGCTTAAAAAATACTCGCGCCCGGTGCTTCGCAGGGAGGGTGACGTCCTCTTTCCGGTGGAATTCGCCGAGGACCTACTGCGCGGTTTATACCCCGATCATACCCTAACGAGAAAAGACAGCCTTATCGTCCTTTCCGCCGTTAGGACGGAACGAACGGGGCCGCCCATAATCGATAAGCCACCCGCGGGCGACATGGACGAAAAGCCCCCCGCGCGCGACAGGATTTGCTTTATAATCATAGACGCCGGCCACGGCGGCAAAGACCCGGGGGCCATAGGCCGGGGCGGCCTGTACGAGAAGAACATCACGCTTGGCGTGGCCCGAAGCCTGGAAGGTTATCTGAAGGCGAACCTCAAAGGGGTTCGTATCGTCCTTACCCGCCAGTCCGACCGCTTCATAGAACTCGCCACACGGACCAAAATGGCGAACGGCCACCTTCGCGAAAACGAAAACGGGGTATTCGTGAGCATCCATGTCAACGCCTCCATCTCGCCTCGCATTTCGGGATTCGAAACCTATTACCTCTCGCAAAGCCCCTCGAATGAGGAGGCGCGCGCCACCGCTGCGCTCGAAAACAACGTCGTGGTGCTCGAGGAAAAATCCCACCGTAAAAGTTATGACGAAATAGAACATATGGAGGCCTTCATGCTGACTGCACAAATCCAGAGGGAGAGCGCCCTCCTGGCGGAGTGCATACAGTCGGGTATGAATGGCGCGGCGACAGGGTTCAAGTCACGCGGAGTGAAGAAGGCCGACTTTTTCGTGCTTCGCGGATCGCTCATGCCCGCCGCGCTCGTCGAAATTGGGTATATCACCAATCAGCACGAGGCGCAGCAGTTGAAGAAGGCGGCCTGCCAGGAGAAAATCGCGCGGGGCATTGGCAAGGGATTGGTGACCTTTATAAAAAAATACGATCAAATGATAAAAAATTAGTGACATCGCCCGGAGAGACCGTTTACCCTGCCACAACGATTGGCGTGTCCGGTGCGTTACTCCATGAAAAAAGTCCTTACTCGCGTAAAGGCATTCGCCGCGGAAGCGAGGGAAACCGTGTTCTCTCTCCACGCAAAGGCGATCGCGTACAAAAATGTACTGGACGGTGACCGCGTCCGGAAAAACCGCTTTCTGGTGCTCGCAATTTCGCTCCTGCTCATCTTCGACTACCTGGTCTTCTGCCATCATGCCGAAAAGAACATCTTCGACATTTTCCCCTCCCTGCCGAAACTCGACCTGCGCGAGAGCAGGAACATCTACATACCCGCAAACGACGGGAAAAGCCTTCTCAAAGAGGCGAGGAGAATCGAAGTACCCGAGGAAAAGGAAAAGTTCGCCGCGCTCATCTTCCGAATTGTCAGCAGGGGATCCATCTACGAGAATACCTCGGGCGCGGTGCCGATCGACACGCATGTGCGGGCCATCTGGCTTAAGGGCGACACTTGCTATATCGATGCCGGGCTTGCCATGCTGAGGGACGACACTCCAGTCATTCCCGGCTCCGAAGACAATTTCCGCACGGCCCTCGAAAAGAGCATCGTCGAAAACGTGCCGTCAATCAATCGGGTAGTATTGCTGGAAAAGGGCGTACCGCTAAAGCGGCTATGGGAGGTTGCCGCGGGCAGGGACTGAGGCCTGGCCCGGCCAGGTCCCCCGGAAGACCTCGACAGCCGGACCGGCAAGGAAGACATGGTTGTCCTCCTCCCTCCACTCGGTGCGCAAATCGCCCCCGTTTAGATGCACCAGTATGGACCGCGCGGTGCGCTTCGTAAGTACTCCCGCCACAGTCACCGCGGAGGCCCCCGTACCGCATGCCAGCGTCTCCCCCGAACCGCGCTCCCACGTACGCTGAACGACCTCGTCCCGGTTCAGTATCTGCACGAATTCGACATTCGTGCGATTGGGGAACAGGTCGTGGTTTTCTATCATGGTTCCGTATTTTTTGACCGGGAAGTTCTTAACGTCCTCGACATAGATCACGACATGCGGATTGCCCATGGATACGGCGGTTATCTCGAATCGAACGCCGTCGCCGAGGGGCAGGGACTCGTTTATGACCATGCCGGGGTTTCCGGTCATGGGAATGCGTTCGCGCTGGAGGATGGGCTCGCCCATATCCACGCGCACGCTCTCCACTTTCCTGTTCCGCACAGAAAGGTCCAGATGCTTGATCCCGGCGGGGGTTTCGACTGATATCCGCTTGTTTTTCGACAGGCCGCGGTCATATACATATTTCGCGAAACAGCGTATTCCGTTTCCGCACATCTCCGCCTCGCTGCCATCCGCGTTGAACATCCTCATCCTGAAGTCGGCTGTATCGGATTTAAGGATGAGGATGAGGCCGTCAGAGCCCACCCCGAAGTGGCGGTCGCTCATCGCCACCGCCAGCCTTTCGGGATGCCTCGGCGCGGCGGCGCGCGCGTCGATGTATATGTAATCGTTGCCGATTCCCTGCATCTTGGTGAATTTAATCATGATCGATGAGTTCTCCCGGATGGTGTCTCTGACAGCGGAGTACCCCTTCCGGCGGGCGGTGTCAAGAATTCTTTATGGGGAAGGCGCTCTAATTTTTGCCGATAATTTAAAAGAATTCGCCTATACGCCCTCCCCCCTCTTCCCCGGAAGCTGGGGGAAAACCGTCTTTCCCGAAAACGGCGAATTATTTTCGGTAAAATGTTGATTTGAACGATTTTTTAAAATAGATTCATGATAAAGCAATTGTCCATACCACGGCAGCGGCATGAAATACATTTATAAAAACAACCTGCCCATACTCTTCGCGATCTTTTTTATAACCGGCGTCGCCGTATACCTGCTCCTTTTCTGGCGCTCTTCGACGTTCCGACCTTTGGCCCAAGGCTCCTCTGGATGGCAACATCTGCGGGAAGAGGAGACCGGACGCCTGAATTCCGTCCCCGTGCTCTTATATCACAACATCGACGGCAAAGGCCCGTTCTCGGTCGACCTGGATGCGCTTCGCGGGCACTTCACTCTGCTCAGGGACTCGGGCATACGCGTATTGAGCCTTTCCGAGTTCGTCGAAAGACTGGGGGGCGGCTGTTCCCTGGAGGAGCGGGCGATCGCGATCAGCTTCGACGACGGGTTCCTTTCCATGCACACCAAGCTCCTGCCTCTCAGCAGGGAGTTCGGCTACCCGATAACCCTCTTCGTCTACACCGACAACGTATATGTTCGAGCGGACAAAAACATCACCTGGAAGCGCCTGCGCGAGCTCGATGCAGGCGGGGTGACGGTTGAAGGCCATAGTCTGAGCCATGCGGACCTGGTCCGCCTCAATGCGCAGAATACGCCCGAATCCAAAAAAAGGCTTTTCGACGAGATCTACCTTTCGAAAAGGATACTCGAAAAATATTTAGGCAAAGAGATAAAATATTTTGCCTTTCCCTACGGCCGTTATAACATCCCGCTCATTCGCATGTGCATGAACGCCGGATACGAGCGCGTATTTTCCACGGACTACGGCTCCAACGTGCTGACGCGCGACAACTACTGTCTGCGGCGGCACCATATCAAACGGAAGTACTCCTTCGAGCACATCGAAAAAATAGTGCGCTAAGCCGGAAAAATCTCTTGAACCGACATCCGTAATTTATTAACCTCCGAAAGCCGCTCGCATCTATACGACCCACTTAAGGCAGGCGATGGACATACAGGCTTGTTACAGGCTTCTTGAAATCCGCGAAACGGCCAGCGACGAGGAACTGGTAAAATCATACAAGCGCCTCGCCTTCAAGTTACACCCGGACAGAAACCCCGACCGGGTGGAATGGGCCACGCGGGCCATGGCCTCACTAAACGACGCCTACACCTGCCTGAAGGGACACCGTTTCCGCGCCGCCAGGGCGGAGGAGAACGAACCCGCCGCGGCGGAAGGGCATAAAGAGGCCCGGGGCCACAGGCCGCCGGGGCCCGACCCGCGCGAGGAGCTGAAGGACGACCTGCTCATCCGCCAGTTCGTCCGGCATCGCGAGTCGGCCAAGGACGCCCTGTACCGTTATTTCCAGTACAATCTTCACAACCTGGTGCGCAGGGAGAACCCCATAAACCGCGGCATATTCAGGGACGTAACGGCGGTACTGAGACGCAATTATCACGCCATACGAAAGCTTGCCTCCCTGACCGAAGACCGGGAGCTTCTCGATCACTTCGCCGTTTTCACGGAGATGGTGTTCAATTTCTACAGGGCCTCGGAGTGCCTTAACATCCCCGACACCTACGCCAATCTCGTCGATGTCGAGGCCTTCAGGCTCTACAAGAAGGGAGACGACGCGCTACACCTGGCGCACCGTGAGCTTTTCTACGACCGGCACAACCGGGGATTCATCAAGCGGGACATAAGCGGCGCGATGCTGCTTAAGGCCCTATATCACTTCCGGGATGCGCTGAAGCTTTACTCCAGCTCCACCTGGGCCCTGGAAACCACCATTAAACTCGAATATGCGCTTTCGCTCAAGCGCTACGTTGAGCTCTTTTTTACAGAGGACGCGGCCTGAGAAAAACGGCCGCGATTGGAGACGGGGATGGATCTGGCAGGCATCATCGGGATTGCCGTGGCCCTGGCCATGGACGCCTTTTCCGTTTCAATCGTAGCCGGAATGGTCATCCCCCACCCCACGCCGCGGCACTACTTTCGACTGGCGTTTCATTTCGGCCTCTTCCAGTTTCTCATGCCGGTCATCGGATACTGCGGCGGGGCGTTCGTTGAGAACCTGATACGCGACTACGACCACTGGGTTGCGATGGCCCTGCTCGCCTTCATCGGTGGCAGGATGATCCGCGATTCCTACTCGCCCAACGATTCCGACATGATCCCGGGCGACCCCTCGCGCGGGTGGACGCTCGTTTTGCTTTCCCTTGCCACCAGCATCGACGCGCTGGCGGTGGGCCTCGGCATCGGCGTTCTGGGGAAGCCGATTTTATTTCCGAGTGTCGTTATAGGCCTTGTGTGCGCGCTCTTCTCCATAACCGGAATAGCTCTCGGGAAAAAGGCGGGAAGGCTCCTCGGACGACGGGTGATGAGGATTGGCGGCCTCATCCTGATCGCCATCGGAATAAGGATCGTCTTCGAGCATCTGGACTGAATGATGCTGTTAAAAATTACACCATCTTTTTCGCGCTCTTAGCGGAGAGCACGCCTATATTGAAGGCCTATCCGTGAACTACCCGACCAGCAAGAGGCATTAGCCCAAACCCCCTCCGGCTTTGGCGCAGCGCGCCGGGGGCCTTGCTTCCTAAAAATAGCTTTTTGACTGCCTCTCTTTCTGCCGATATTAGAATGGAAAGTTACTCCAGGCCATAATCGGAGCCGTTAAAAAAGAAAGCAAACTAATGAAGGATTTCGCCAAAAAAAACGCGCTCCTCGCAGCTCTCGCGCTCATTTTGATGCTGTCGATGGATAGCGCATGGTCCGAGGACTACCAATACCAGTACTTCAAGGAGGAAAAGGAACGATACGTGCCGTTTTCGGACTACATTCCGAAATCGCGCCTTCATTTCAAAACAGTCCCCCACTACCTGGAGGACTTCTATCTGCTTTACGGCATGAAGCAGTATTATAACGAAAACTCACTGCGGAAAAACATCGAGCGTATGAAGATCGCGCTTGAATGCAAATTCCGCCATCCTTCCGAGGCGCTGATAAAAATTGAAAGCGAGGAGGAATATTCCAAATACCGCAACCTGATGTTCATGCACATCAACATTCTCATCATGCGCGACCACATGAAGATAGCAGCCCGCTACGACAAGCGCAAAATATATTTCTACAATCTCGACTTCGCCAAAGAGATCGGCGAAAGCCTGGGCATCGCCGAGGATATGTACGGAAAGGCTCTGCCCTATTGGGAGGAGGCGCGCCGGTACGCGGAGAGGGCCGGAGATTACCGCCTGACGACGGACATGGGCTATATCGAATCCGAGCGCTACGCGATAGTTCGCGGCGAGCTGGATTACGGCAGGATCATCAATGGCCACCTGGCAAGGGTAAGGGAGCGTAAAAAAGAATTGGAACAGGCCGCTGCGACAAACAGGTAGGGACGCGGTTTCCCACGCCCCTGTTTCTTCGCGCCTGACACGAGTTGAACGTGCGACACATGGCTCCGGAGGCCATTGCTCTATCCACTGAGCTACAGGCGCCTGTTGCGATCTCTGCTTGGCCTATACTTGGGCCGTTGGATGTTTTTTTCAACCATTTTCTCTCAGCCAAGCCATTTATTTATACTGGCAATCCGGTCTATTGCGTCATCGACATAGGGATTATAGTCCATTCCCTCCACCAGCACCGCAAACTGCGCCTTTGCCTCTCTCAACCGCTCGCGCAGGAATTCCAGGTCGCCGACCCGCCCCTTTCGTACGCCCTCGCCGAAATACTCGTCGAAAGCGGAAGCCATGGATTTGAAGGCCTTCCGGTACTGTTCGTAACATGGCTCTCCGGCCGTTTCAAGTGGACCGGAAGAGGATGTCGGGTAGGCCGGAAGCTCCCTCAGAAAGCGGTAGCCTTCATTTATAATGACCATCCGCATCCCGGCCTCCGTATCGACGGCCACGTCGGGATGGTTTAGCTTTGCCAGCACGCGGTACGCGGACCGCAGCTCTTCGGAATCGAAATCTTCCGACAGACCGAAGAGCAGAAGGTAGCGTCGTTTTTTCTCATCGGTATCGTTCATGCGTTATCCGCCGGACTTGCCGCTCCCGCGTTCAGGCGTTACAGTCGGCGGGCCGCAACCCTGGAAATCGTCTCCGGGTACAGTTCGGGAGGCACGCCTTCCGCTGGCCGGCAAAAGCTATTGACATAATGCAAACCGTTTAGGCAAATGTCAAACAACAAGCCGCCGGATTAAAGCCAGTCATGAGCCCGGTCAAGACCATCGTAACGTTCCTTTTTTTCGCGGTCCTGTTCGAATTCATCGCGAGGCTGTTTTTCGTCAGGCGCAGGAGCTCGATCGAATTTCCGGCATCCTCTCTCTGCGCTCTCGCCGTCCTTTTACCCGAATATCTGAACCTGGAAGGGGTGGTGCCCTTCCCCTGGATGACGATTATATCGCTTGCCGGAGTTTCGTTCTATCCGGTGGCCTACACGCGGATGGCGAGGGGCCTAATCGGAACCAGGGCCAAACCGCACCAGCTCGTTCTCGCGGCGATATCGGCCGTTTCCATGGCCTTTATGATCGTATTCTCCGAGCAGGCGACACGCATCGCCTCGATCCTGCTCATGATCTTTTCCATCCGGACCGCCTGGCTTTTTCCCGGGAGCGCATCCGCCCCGCCCCTAATCCGCCCGATTCTCCGGATCGCGCTCGTCGCGGTCATGGCCTCATCGGCCCGCTCGGCCTGGATCGGCGCCTCGGTTTATTACGCGGCCGGAACCGGGGCGCTTCACGCGCTGACTTCGCTTCTTTTATTTTACGACCATCATGCGCATGTTGCCCGAATCCTGGCGCACTTCGGTAAATCACGGAAACTGAACAGGAGCCTCATGCTCAGCAATACCCGCCTCAGGCGGAAGGTTGAACAGCTCAAGTCGCTTGTCCAGGAGCAGGACAACGAACTCCTCCGGATGTCTCGCCACGCGAGCCTGGCGGAGGTCGCCACTGGCATAGCCCATGAGCTGGCCCAGCCGTTGACCGGCATTAAGGCGATCGCCCAGAACATGATGGACGACATCAACTACGACGAATTCGACAATCTCGAGGCGGCGGCCGAGCTCATGAAGGTATGTACGCTGGTGGACAAGTCCGCCTCCATTATAGACCGGATACGTAATTTTTCCAGGCGAATCGGAATAAACATGCGGATAATGGACCTCAATGGCGCGATTCTGGACGCCATCGATCTCGTCAATACCCAGTTCAAAAAGTACGACATCGATATTATACTTGTGCTCGACGAGAACATAGCCAGATTGCACGCCGACCGGGTTAGCATCGAACAGTTGATACTAAACCTGCTCCTTAACGCCAGGGACTCCATTGTGGAGCACCGGAAGACCGCGGATAACGGCTATTCCGGAAGGATCACCATCGCCACGGATCAGGCGGACGACGGGGTCCGCCTGATCATCGAGGACAACGGGGCCGGAATCCCGGAGGACATTGCAAGAAATATGTGGTCGCCCTTTTTTACGACCAAGCGCGGGACAAACGGCACCGGAATCGGCCTCTCGATAAGCGGCAGGATCCTTCGCGAACATAACGCGGGCATCAGGGTCGAATCGGCGCCGGGGAGGGGAGCGAGCTTCATTATGACCTTTCCGGTCCTGCGGGAACGGTCCGGTGTCGAGTCATCTTGAACGGAGGCGATCGAACAAATGGCATCCAAACACAACGGCTTTTCCGGAAACGCGGCCTCCGGCCGCGCAGACCGCCGGGGCGCTTGCCTCCCGACCATGACCCCGGCCCGCTCGCGTCGAATCGTGGCGGCCCTCCTCTCCCATCACGGCAACCCCGGGCCGGCGCTGAAATACGTAAATCCATACCAGCTCGCGGTTTCCGTTGTGCTCTCCGCACAGACCACCGACAGGCAGGTCAATTCGGTGACACCGCGCCTTTTCGAGCGGTATCCGGATTTCGCGGACCTCGCACGGGCCCGGATAGCCGATCTGGAGAGCATCATACGGAGCGTGGGGTTTTATCGCACCAAGGCCGGAAACATCCGCGCCCTTGCCCGAATGGTTATGGAGCGTTACGCGGGCAGGCTTCCATCCGGAAGAGACGAACTCATGTCGCTCCCCGGTGTAGGCCGAAAATCGACCAACGTCATACTGGCCATGGGCTTCGGCATTCCCGCCTTCGCCGTGGATACGCATGTCCTGCGCGTTTCAAACCGCATTGGATATGCGCGTTCGGACAATCCCGACATGGTGGAATCCTGCCTGACCGCAGTGATACCCCAGTCCGACTGGATAAGCGGGCATTTGCTTTTCATAAAACACGGCCGCGCCATCTGCAAGGCCCGCGGCCCGCTGTGCGGCCAGTGCCCGGTCAATGCCCACTGCGATTTTGTCGGTAATAATCCCGGAACGCGGCCATAACATCGGGGTCATTCATGCGTCTGTTGAGCACGCTCCGGGGATCGAGCCCGGTGATTCTCTGAAGGGATGTATAGGCGACCTCGGCGAGGGACGAATCCGTATTGGCGAGGTATTCGATGAGAAAGGGGATGTTCTCCCGGTCCGGGCCATCGCCGAGCACAGCGAGCCCCCAGCGGGCGAACTCCCTTCCGGAGCCCGCTATCTTCCGCCTGAAATCGTCCTCGTTACCGGGCACGTGCCGGGCCATAATTTTACTGAAATTTGCCGCATTCTGAAGGCCCGGCTCGCCATGGGCCGATTTTTCGAGCGCGAATCCAATGAGACTCTCATACCGAAGCGGCACGTTCATGTTCATGATTTGTTCGGAGATAAGGTCGGCCATCTCGACCGATCCCGAAAACAACAGTGCCTCCCATTCATCGTCGGAGAAATCCATATCGATCCCGTATTCTCTCGAATACGTCAGAACGGCCCGGAAAAAATTCCCGTTTGGATTGCGCAGGAGATCGCCCTTAAGCTCCATTAGCGGCGAGGTGAAGCCCATACTGAGGAGCTGGAGGCCCGACTCCCGTTTCCGAAACGAATGCTCCGGGGCGGTGGCGAAGATAAGCCGGTAGGACCCGATGGAGAGCAGGTACGAGGCCATGCTCACGATAATCGCGGTGACGAGGAGCTTTAAAGGATTTCGCCGCGCGAAAAACTCCACAAACAGAAAGAAAAAGAAAATAATGAATTTGACGATCATCATCGGATGGACGAGCACCCTGCCGGCCGCCAGGGAATCGACCGCCATGTCCAGGTAAAAGTACACCACACACATCCCCAAAAACAGCGGTATCGTCACGAAGGGATCCTTTCGCAGTTTGAGGACGAACAGAAGGAAGAGCGAATAAACCACCAGGTTGGAATACCGCCCGTTGAGCACCTCGATAATCTGCGCCCATGGCCACTCGGGGTGCTTGACTCCGGCGATGATGGTAAAAAGGATTATAACCAGATATATGAGAAGCAGCGGCGCGACCCGGGCCTCGAGGAACAGAATCTGCTCGCCTGGCGGGCCGAAACGCTCCCTGTATATGTCCTCGAAAAGGTCGATGTTAATGGAGGAGAACGTAAATACGAGATAGAAAGAAAAAATATAAATGTAGATGCGAACGATGAGGGTCAAGCCCTCCCAGGAGTAGTTCAGATTGAAAAAGAGATTGAGCGCCAGAAGGAAGAACAGGATGTAAACAAAAACGACGATGCCCCTTAGGCGCGATGAGAAGAGTGACATGGTTCCCCGTCAGTCCAGTGTCTTCAGCCTTTCGAGGGAGATGAGGTGCTCCTCCATGCCAATACCCTTTTTGCCTGTCCCTATTACGGTAAACTCGGAGAACGCTCGGAAGCGCACGTAGCGGGCCCTCCTGCCGCGGGGCAGGGGCATGTCTACGGAATGAATCCTGCGCGAAACAATGAGATCGCGGTCGTCCTGTGCGTCGCGGTAGGAGAACTCGCCGGAGAGCAGCGTCTTTTTTTCGCGGCTGAAGGCCAGAAGCTCGAGCTCCACGTTCATGATCGGAATATTACCGCTTCTGCGGGATATGAAACCCTGTGAATACGGCACTGAGCCCACCTCGAAATATGTGAGGTCCATGCTCATGTCCCTGAACTGAACGGTGACCCAGCTATAGCATTGCATTCGGTCCGAGAAACGCTCCCCCCAGGAATGCTTGCGCATTCCGGAACATTCGAACCGCCTGGCCTGTCCCTTCCGTTCACCGCGAAGAATGGAAAGCGCCCCCGAAACTCTGCATCGCTGCTCATAACGCTCCCACAGCTGGATCTCTCGCTCCCCCTCGCGGGCATGAGAATCCGCGGAGGTCGCCGCGGGAAAGATATACGCCGGATACGCTCCGGTTAGCGACAGGTCCAAAGAGATCGATTCGCCCTTCAATTTCATCTCGAACTTTTCGAGGGGATCGGCTATCCTGTATGTAAAACGCCGGTCGGACAGTACGCGTGCGCCCTCCGCGGGGCGGAAGTCGACGGTATTGTAATAGGAATACAGCTCATCGTTGTAAAAGACGGACCAGGCGAACTCGGCCTCGTGCGGGGCCGGGTAATAATTGATGTCCGCAAAACCGTACAGCCTGTTCTTCCTGTCGACGAAGTTCATACTGTACGACTCCGCCCAGCCGGCGATCCGTTTTCCTTCGTGCAGGTACTCATCTTTCACGTTTATCATCAACGTTCCGAACCCCGCGTTATGGAAAATCCTTCGTTTATTGCGCACGCTTCGCACGGCGCCGCAAGTTCCATGATTATAGAATTCCGCAACCGGCGAAGGAGGTGCCGGAACCGCGTAACTCGGTGCCGCCCCGACATCCATCACGCCTACTCCAATGGGAAGAGTCCGGTGGAGGCGGCGGGAGAGCGATTCTGTTTTTTAACAAAACGGTGGTGAATATACACATTCATTCCGATTTTTCAATCCTTTTTTTCTCAAAGCCGTTATTTTTGTCTCTTGAAGAGCGCCGCCCTCGGAAATCCGGCCAGGTCGTTGAGCACCGATACCTCAAATCCGGCGCGGCCGCCCGCTTCGACGATGAATTCGCGCATATCGTGCCCGATCTCGAGGAGGAGTACGCCGTCCGGTGTGAGATGGCTGCCGGCCGAGGCGACGATACGGGTAAGGACACAGCGTCCTCGGTCCTCCGCGAAAAGCGCAATCCGGGGCTCGAAGGAGATCTCCCGCCGCAGCGACGGGCCCAGCGCCGGATCCACGTAAGGGGGGTTTGAAACTATGACATCGAAGCGTCGGTCGGAGAACGGAGCGAACAGATCGCCGGCACGGAAAGTGACGGCACGGGGCCCGGCT
>Ga0302247_1000180_pt1 | contig 69922 bp, 70 predicted proteins | sample AAG_UR_Ile_MG_FD_193529 | JGI IMG/M metagenome (GOLD analysis project Ga0302247, IMG submission 193529) | Enriched activated sludge microbial communities from anaerobic digester in WTTP, New Holstein, Wisconsin, United States - AAG_UR_Ile | ecosystem: Engineered > Bioreactor > Anaerobic >...
GCCGCCAGCACAACTTTCAGTTTCGTTTCTTTCGTGTGTTTATTCCGCATCCCAGTCATATCCGTTCCCTTTCCGTACTCGTTTAGGGACCTTATATCACTGGTCTAAATTTTGGGGGGCAGCTCACCTTTGGACGGAACGTCGAGTCAGAATATACAAACCTTTCGTACAGGAAGGGCAGACATTTTTGGGGAACAAGTTCGAATTATTGAAATCCTTGATAAGTGCAAGGCCAACATATGCGTTAATACGGTTGTCCATCAGCAAAACCATGAACAAATCCCAAATATTTTACACACATTAGCGAATTTTAGTTTCGTAGCAAAATGGCAGTGCTTCCAGTTTATGCCTATTGGGCCACTGGGATATAAAAATCGTGGTTTGTTCGCTATATCAGACGATGCTTTTGCAAGAACGTGCGACAAGATTGTCCACAAGACTAAAGAAATAAAACCATCGTGCAAAGTTGAGTTTAAGTCGCGAATTGCCAGGAAAGGCAATTACCTGTTGATAGATACGGATGGATTATCTTGGATGCCGAATACGTCCGTCTCATCTGTTTGGGATTCGAGGGTCGACGCCAACGATGAAAGGATAGTCGTTGGAAACATTAACAACGCAAACGATATTCCAAAAATTATCGACGCAGTCTTGAACCCAGGACGGGAACAAAAAAGACAGGGTCCCACTCGAAGCGATTTCTTGCCTTCACGGCAGATGCGCACGGCCCTTGCTGTGTAAGCAAGGCTTTTATTTAAAAGGAAAGGCGTTTCTCATGAAGCTTAATATTTTAGAACTTCCTCCTCTTTGGGAACCTTTACCGCCCAAAGGTTATGGGGCGATAGAATATTTGGCTGCGGCGCAAATTGAAGAATTTGTAGCTATGGGACACAACGTAACGACCTTTGCATCAGGAGATAGTGTGCTAAAGGGGAACTTGGTTCCTATTGTGCCTACAGCATTGAACCACTCTCATTACGGCGATCCAGAAGTTATGAGAATGATGCAATTCGCACATGCAGCCGAATGCGCTTCAAACTACGATGTAATCCATTGCCATCTTCATTCAAATACGGGATGGCTCGGCCTTCCCATGCTAGCGCAGCACGCTGACAAAGTTGTTTTCAGCCTTCATACGTTTGCTACGGAGGAGAATAGGCGTCTTCTTGCGTTATATCCTAACTGTAACTACGTAGCGGCAAGCGATAGCCACAGAAAATCCTTCCGTCTGCCGTTCATCGAACGCTTTGTTTATCATGGAATTCGATTAGAAGATTTTCCCTATCATCCATCGCCAGACCTTAAAAAAGGTGCTTACTTGGCATTTTTGGGAAGATTGAGGCCTGAAAAAGGGGTTCATGTCGCAATCCAAGCAGCAAAAGAAATTGGATTGCCTTTAAAGATTGCTGGTAGAGCCAAGTCCCCTGACCAAGACTATTTTAAGGAATGCATCGAACCTTTCATTAAAGATGGAACAGTCGAGTTTGTTGGTGAACTTGGACCAAAAGAAAAAACAGAATTTATGGGTGGGGCTGTAGCGTTGGTCAATCCGACCTTGATCGAAGAACCTTTCGGCTTGGTCGTTATCGAGGCCATGGCCTGTGGGACGCCTGTGCTGGCAACCCCTAACGGTGCGATGAAAGAGCTGATCGTTCATGGAGAGACCGGTCTCATTTTTTCAGCAGAAAACGTAAGCTCTTTGAAAAAAGAGACGATTCTTCAGGTTAACAGAAAAAAGGTTCGAGATTCTATCGAAAGACGGTTCTCTCATAAACATATGGCTCAAGGCTATGCGGAATTGTTCAAAGCGGTTTCTGTTAAGAACAGGAAGAAAACGATTCGCTTGAATGTCTCGCGAGAGAACGTAACAGGTTTTACTGAATTGAGAAAGCCTTTAAGATTAGGGGGCTGTTCCAATGGCTAGTTTGCTTGTCCTTTCCCCGCACCCAGACGACGAAACGCTTTACTTCGGCGGCCTTATTCGACGCGCCATCAAGTCGAATTTCAAGGTTCACGTTGCCTACATCACTTCTGGGCACAATGGCCGTACGTTGGGACTTGTTTCCCAAAAAGATCTTTGGAAAACGAGGGAAGATGAAGCAGCTGCCGCAGCGAAAACGCTGGGCGTTACGGATACGTTTTTTATGCATTATCGGGATTACGATCCGAGCACTGGCGCAAAACCTCTGTGGCGTGGAGCAAGCAAGCAACTAACATCTTGGGCAAAATCTCGGATTACAGACAAAACATTGGTTGTTTCGCTCCCCCCCAATGGAATGAATGGCCACCCAGATCATGTTAAGTCTTCTTCCATTGCGAACAAGCTAGCATCGGACCTTGGCCTAGATATAGCGTGCGTAACAAGTCGCAAACTGGTCGATTATCCAGAAAAAACTGCGTTCCTCACAATTTGCAACAGGCAGAAAACACATATTCTTCCTACGCACGCCGTGTCACTTCTTCCTGACGAGACTGCGGTAAAATTAAACGCATTAGCTTGTTATGAGACACAGGCCCTGTCTGTTTTGGGTCATCTCCGGCGCAACGGGGGAAGAATAGATGAAGAAACGTACAGCGTCCGTCCTTCTGGCAACGTTTTTGCAGAGATTTTTAGCCCTGTGTCGTTGGAGAAAAATTGAACGATTAATTTCCCATGCTTGTGAAATGATGAGGAAGAATATGACCCAGAAATACATTGATGTTTATGAAAGATCTGACTGCCCACCGCCTCCATCGGGCATGAGATATTTTGACATGATTGGTGGGGAGAAAAACATTCGAATGTTTATTGCTCCAGAAAACATGCTTCGTGGTGAGTTCATGAAGCAGAATGCAAACGCTCTCGACGAAAGTTTGTCGCCTGTTTTTCTGTGCGATAGCATTTCTGTTCGACAGGATATGGCTTATGCAGTCCCCGGTTTCTATATCATAAACCCTCTTCCTCACTACTCTTCTTTTGATGAGGTTCCACCAGTCGAAAATTTGCGGCTTGCGAATATAAAATACTGGATAAGAAAAGGAATGAGAGAGGCGTTGGGGATCGAACATGTGCACGTCTACTACGAAGAGACGGAGGGGTTAAGACATTCACATGAATGGATTCTGCCAATTTATGATATTAATGAGAGCAAGCGCATATATGATTTTAAAGTCAACGACTACCTGGAAAGCTTCAAGTTTTCTGAACAAAAGAATGCCATCCTAGGCTTTAACAAAAAAATGCGAGATTATGTTGAGAAGGTAGGTTTAGCCCAAATGGATATGCAGATAAAGTCTGCCTTTGATCAAAGAGGCCCCAGATTACTCCGTCCTAGTAATATTTTTTCACCGAGATGACCTGTTGCAGTAAATGGAATAAAGAGAGTCTAATCTATGCCAATTTCTATTATAGGACACAGGGGTATGGGCCCAAACATGGGCGGCGAACAACATCTCCCCATTGAAAATACACTTCCAGCTTTTGCTGCCTGCATTGCGCAAGGAGCCGATGGTATTGAGTTCGATGTGCGACTCACGAGAGATTCTCGATTAGTAGTGTATCATGATGACCGCATTGCTCAGATAGAGCGGTCACATAAATCTCATTACCCACTGATTAGAGAAATGACAGCAAAGCAAATCAACGAACATAGATTCTGCAGCGGGACACAAATACCCCTCTTTGTGGATGTACTAAATTTTGTGGTGATGACCAATCAACATCGTGCACGGGCTGGCCAAAAAAATCTGAGGATCAATGTTGAGCTCAAAGAAGGAGATTCTGCTAGTTATGTCTTAAAAGAAATCGCTCCATTCCTCGAGACAAGAAAAATTGATGCTAACTCCCTCTTGTTTAACAGCTCACATTGGTTCGACCTGAAGAAAATTAACGATGCCTCCTCCAATTTAAGGATATGCCCGAATATCAAGCCCGCTCACTTCGAGCCGATTCAAAATGCGGGGGATAACGATCGCTGGCCGTTGTCTCCTTTTCCTCAAACGGCTATTGGGCACTTTCTTAAAAAAGCGAAGTGTTATGGAATCGATATAAGGCTAAGTGACTTTTCTGATTGTGCTTTAAGCCTATGCCAGAAGCACCAAATAGCCTTGGTCGCTTGTGAATGCCACGGAATTTTAGACACAGATCTTCGACAGGGAATAGGCAAAATGCTTTCTGCTTCCAGAGAGTTGCCTGAGGTCATTCTAAAATCAAACAACGTTTCGCGTGCTAGACGACTGATTTCACAGCAAGATTATGGACCCAATACAAGCAACGATCAACGATCCCATCTAGTAAGGCCTATGCTAAGATGCCTTGATCGAGTTGCATCTCTTGCTGTATGACAGAAAGTGGCCGTGGTTCTACTCGCAAATGAGCCAAGCCTGAACATCTATAGGAAATAACGAAGGAATTTGCCCGTGCGTTTTAGTCATCTGTTTTCTCGAACCAGCAAAGACACTAGCCGTAGTGATGTAAGTCGAAATGCCCAGCTTTTGACAAGGGCTGGCTACGTCGACAAGCTTATGGCCGGGGTCTATTCCTATCTCCCCCTAGGACTAAGGGTTTTAAACAAAATTGAGGACATCATTCGCGAAGAGATGAATTGTTTGGGTGCGCAGGAAATCTTAATGCCCTCGCTACAGCCTAAAGACATTTGGGATCAGACGGGCCGATGGGAAACTGTAGATGTTTTGTTTAAGTTTAAGGGGGCTGGAGACCGCGATTTGACTCTAGGCCCAACGCATGAAGAAGTCGTCACCCCGCTTGTTACAAGCTTTGTTCATTCATACAGAGACTTGCCAACGGCAGTCTATCAAATACAAACAAAGTTCAGAAATGAGGCCCGAGCAAAATCGGGGTTGCTTCGTGGACGTGAATTTCGCATGAAAGACATGTACTCTTTTCACGCTACTCCTGAAGATTTGGACGCGTTCTATGAGAAGGCTATCGTCGCTTACAAAAAAATATTTGATCGATGCGGGCTTGGAAAACAGACCCTTCTGACTTATGCGTCCGGCGGCGTATTTTCAAAGTTTTCGCATGAATTTCAGACACTAACTCCTTATGGAGAAGATGTCATATACCGTGTGCCTGGTGCAGACGTGGCGATAAATCGAGAGGTCGTCAATGAAGACGGGGTTTTAGACGATGTTGCAAAAAACAAAAAGCTTGAAGATCTTGAAGAAGCTAAGGCGATTGAAGTCGGGAATATATTTAAGTTGAGCACACGCTTCCCAGACGCATTTGGGAAGACCTACGTTGACAACAACGGAAACAATCAAAAAATTTATATGGGTTGTTATGGAATTGGTCCGAGCCGGTTAATGGGAACCATCGCGGAATGTTTAAGTGATGAGAACGGCCTCGTTTGGCCGAGTGAAGTAAGTCCTTTTGCAGTGCATCTCGTTTCGTTAGCACGGGAGCCCGGCGATGTATCTGTCGTTGATCAGCTATACAAGGATATGCTTGGCTCAGGGGTGGATGTTCTTTACGATGACCGCCAATTGCAAGCTGGAGAAAAACTCGCAGATTGCGATCTTATAGGCATTCCTCATAGACTTGTTGTAAGCAAGAAGACTCTGGCGGAAGGGGCTGTTGAATACAGGAGCAGGGCATCTAAAGATACCGTGCTAATCAAGACGCAGGATTTAATGGGGTTTCTCCGTGATTTGAGACTCCTTTAGTTTTAGCCCCCCTTCCCTTTCTACGGCAATCCCTCCCACTTGCGCTTATGCCCGTTCGCTATCTTGCGCAGCGCGGCGGGTTTGATGACTTCGACCTGATCGCCCCACATATAAAGATGCCACGCCATCTCCAGCATACCTCCGGCCTTGAAGCTAACGGTCAGCGATCCATCTTTGCCTTCTGTTAGTTTTTGGGAAGGATGGAAGACAAAGTCGCGCGCGGCCTCTGCAGCCTTGGGCGTAAACTTCCAAACAACATCCATCGGCTTTTCGCGCCAAATGCCGAAGGATTGTTCGGCATAGGCTTGCAAGTTGAAAGACGTGTCACGGCTGAACGTGTCCCCCGTTATTGTGACATCCTCAATTTGTGAGAGCGTAAAATGATAACGGGCAGCCTCACGGCCTTTATTGGTACCGCCGCCAATGAGATAATGCCGATGGCCGTAAAGGAACCCGTAGGGCGCAACGCGCTTCACTTCGGCCTTCGGCTTGCCTTTTGGGCGATAGAGAAGCTCGACAATCCGGCAGGCTTTGATCGCCTCGCGCAAAGCATGAAGATGTGCCGCCTCAATCTTGGGGCGCGGCCCCGGACGTGTGGCGAGGCCTTCCGCCTCGATCAGGGCCTCAAGATCAGTCTCGATGCGACGCGAGGCTTCGGGCTTCTGGAAGCTTTTGATCTTGCTGCACAAGGAGCGCAGGGATTTGGATTGAAGCTTCATATTGCGCGTGCAGAGAACCTTGCAAGCAACATCCAAGCTCGATAGTTCGTCAGGGGTTAGGCCAAGGTGTCGCCCATTTGTTGAAGAAGGTATGCGCCAGCGCTTGATGCGCCCTTCATCGACGCTCTCTTCCGTTTGAGGGTAAACCCGCACCACGGCGTCCCTCATCCGCATGGCCGTGCGGCGCGAGACTTCATACATTTCCTCGATTTCTGCCAGAGAAACGCCATCGGCGGTCGATTGCATGGCAAAGGCAAGATTCAGCAGGTCTTCGGCTTTTTCAAATCGCATGGAAACGGCCTTGTTTTGTTGCGCTGTTACCCTGCCACAAAAAACCTCGGCCCGCCAAGGGGCAATGTGACCGGAATTGGCACATCAGCGTGATAAGACAACTCGAAAGATTTCTTTGACCCGCTGGAGAACACCATGAACAAAGTTTTGCTATGCGCCTTACTCCTGCCATTGGCAGCCTGCGCTTCCGCCCAAGACCACCGCGCTGACGTTTCCAACCAAGACAAGGGTCGCCTGACAGTCGCTGCCGCCCAGCGGGAGCTCCACAAGGGCATGACGTCGGCAGAAGTCGTCGAGGTACTGGGATCCCCGAACATGGTGACGACCGACGAAAATCGCCGAGAAAGCTGGGTTTACGACAAGATTTCGACCGAAAAGGTCTATTCCACGTCCTCTGGTGGGCTTGGCCTGATCTTTGGAGGCGGCGGGGCCACGGGCGGCGCTGGACTGCTTGGAGGGCTTGGCGGCGGTATGAGCAGCGGTTCGGGCGCAGCCAGCACGACCCAGCGGACGCTGACCATTATCGTGAAATTCGACGAGGCCGGACGCGTCCGCGACTATGCCTATCGCTCCTCCAGCTTTTAAGGGGGCCATGATGCGCAAACTTGCTCTTTGTCTTGTTGTTTTGCTGTCCTTGTCCGCCTGCGCCCAGACGGTGCCCAAGGAAGCGTTGGAGCTAACACAAGAAAGCCTCCAGCAGCGCCAAACACAGACGCGGCGCTTCGAAACCAAAGATGAAAAGAAGCTCCTGTCGGCCGGCGCGCAGGTTTTGCAGGATTTGGGCTTCAATCTTGAGGAAAGCGAAACTGGGCTTGGCGTGGTCGTCGGTTCCAAGGATCGGGACGCCACTGAGGCTGGGCAAGTCGCCGCCGTCATTTTCTTGAGGGTCATGATCGGCACGCCTGTGATCTATGACGAGAAGCAGAAAATCCGCGTCAGCCTGATCACCCGCCCCGTGGCCGACAAGGAAACCGCCGCGCGTGTGACCTTCCAGCGCGTGGTTTGGAACAATCAGGGGCAAGTCTCAACGACTGAACCGCTTAACGATCCCAAGCTGTACCAGGAGTTCTTCGACAAGCTCTCGCAGTCGGTCTTCCTGACGGCCAACGAAATCTAACGCATTGAAACAAAAGGAAAGCCAATGTCCCGCCAGCCAATTAAGACCATAGCCGTTCCCTTTATGGCCCTTTTGCTTCTGACCGCCTGTCAGACAGATAGCCGCAATCAGGTTCTGCAGACCTCCGAGAGCCAAGTGGCGCTCCGCAACATGCAAAGCCGGGCCTTCGATACGACCGACAAGGCCAAGACCCTGCGCACCATCATCGCCACGCTCCAAGATCTGGGCTTTGTGATTGACAAAGCCGATGCCACCCTCGGCACAGTAAGCGGAACGAAATTAAACGGTTACGCTATGCGCATGACCGTAAGCGTCCGTGATCGCGGCACGACCCAGACCATCGTTCGCGCCAACGCCCAATACAACATCACGGCGATTGAGGATCCGCAGCCATATCAGCAGTTCTTCGCCGCCCTTGAAAAGGCGATGTTCCTCACGGCGCAACAGGTGGATTAGCTGCCTTTTATGAGGAACGAGCAATATTGCGATGGTTTAATCGGTAAACTGGCGACTATTGGGTTCTTTTAGCTTTATGATTGGAGAATTTTGCCGTATTTTCTGCTGTAGAAAAAGAATCAGCAGCGGGCAATAACACCTATGAAAGACGACATCCTTACCGTTCGTGAAGTAGCGGAAATGCTCAAATTGGCAGAAAAGACCGTCTACAGTCTTGTCGCTGAGGGAGAGATTCCAGGCTTTAAGGTAGGTGGATCGTGGCGCTTTCGTAAAACCGAGATTGATCGGTGGATTAAAGAAAAAGAAAAGCGCACATGAAAATAATCGACAACATAAATGCTCTACTTGGCGACGACCTCAAGACATCGCTTTCACCGAAGTCCAGGGTAAAGATCGCGGCGTCATGTTTTTCGATTTATGCTTACGAGGCGTTGAAGGCTGAATTGTCCAAGGTCGAGTCCCTGGAATTCATTTTCACCGCCCCAACGTTTGTTACCAACGAAGTCACGGATAAGGTTCGCAAGGAACGACGCGAGTTCTTTATTCCCAAGGCGAACCGTGAAAGTAGCCTGTACGGCTCCGAGTTTGAAATTCAGCTTCGTAACAAGCTGACCCAACGGGCGATAGCCAGGGAATGCGCGGAGTGGATACGAGACAAGGCAACCTTTCGTTCAAACCGAACAAAGGCCCAGATGCAGCAGTTTATCTGCATTGCAGATGATGAGCAGCAAACAGCATATGCGCCCCTGCATGGCTTTACCGCCGTGGACTTGGGTTATCAGCCAGGTGATGCCGTCTCCAATATTGTCAACCGTTTCGGCGACAGCGCACACACCGCGACATATCTCCAGCTTTTCAATAGGATTTGGAACGACCCCGCCAAGTTGCAGGATGTTACTAGTGCTATTTGCGACCACATCGAGTCCGTGTATCAGGAGAATGCGCCGGAGCGCATTTATTTCCAGATGCTCTACAACATTTTCAAGGAGTTCCTCGAAGACATTAACGAGGATGTTCTACCGAACGACCGCACGGGTTATCAGGAAAGCCTGGTCTGGAAAAAGTTGTTCAATTACCAGCGGGATGCCGCCGTCGGCATCATCAACAAACTGGAAACCTATAACGGATGCATCCTTGCTGACAGTGTAGGCTTGGGCAAAACATTTACGGCCCTTGCGGTCGTCAAATATTACGAGCTTCGGAATAAGTCCGTGCTGGTGCTGTGCCCGAAAAAACTGGCCGATAACTGGCTCAACTACAATAAGAACCTCAAGACCAATATCTTCGCGCAGGATCGCTTTGGTTATGATGTGCTGTGTCATACCGACCTGTCGCGCACGTCGGGAGAATCCTTCGGCATGCGCCTCGACCGCGTGAATTGGGGCAACTATGATCTGGTTGTCATCGACGAGTCCCATAACTTCCGCAACAATGAAGTTTTCAAAGAGCGCGAGACGCGCTACCAGAAGCTGATGAACAAGGTCATCCGCGAGGGTGTTAAAACCAAGGTACTGATGCTTTCGGCGACCCCCGTCAATAATCGCTTCAACGACCTTAAAAATCAACTAGCTCTGGCCTATGAGGGTGAGTCCGACACCCTCAACGAAAAATTGAAAACCAAGCGGAGTATCGAGGAAATATTCCGCCGTGCGCAATCGGCTTTCAACGCCTGGTCGGAATTGCCGCCCGAACAGCGCACGGCCCGCGCCATTCTCGACAAGCTTGACTTCGATTTCTTCGAGGTGTTGGACAGCGTGACCATCGCTCGTTCGCGCAAGCATATCGAGACGTTCTACGACACAAAGGATATTGGCAAGTTCCCAGAACGCCGGAAACCCATCTCCATCCATTGCCCATTGACCCAGCGCACCGATGTGATGGGTTTCAACGATATTTTTGGCCAACTTTCCTTACTGAAACTCGCAGTATATGCGCCAATCAGCTACATTCTGCCCAGTCGCCTTAAAAAATATGAAGATATTTATGATACAGAAGTATCTGGTGGTGGTGGAAAACTGAAACAAGCAGACCGTGAAATCGCGCTCAAAGCGTTGATGACGACCAACCTGCTCAAGCGGCTGGAAAGCTCGGTAGAATCCTTCCGCCTGACGCTGGAAACGCTGGAAGGTAAACTCACAAACACGCTGACCACCATCGTTAAGTTTGAGGCAGGACAAGATATCGGCGTCTCAGACTTTACAGAAGGCGTAGAAGACCGTCTAGAGGGAGACGAGGACAATATCGACGAGCTTGACGATGGTAACAGCGTCGGCGGCAAGGTCAAGATCAGCCTCTCCGACATGGATGTCCCGCGTTGGAAGGACGACCTAAACGGCGACTTGCAGCTAATTCACACGCTTCTGGAATCCATGCGCAAGATCACACCGGAAGACGATGCCAAGCTCCAAGACCTTAAAACGCGGATCGTCGGCAAGATCGCGAACCCCATTAATGGCGGCAATAAGAAAGTTTTGATCTTCACGGCGTTTGCCGACACAGCCCAGTATCTCTACAAAAACATTGCGTACATCCAAACCAGCATCAACGTCGCCGTGGTAACGGGGCAAGGCGCGCCTAAATCAACGCTCGGCACGGGGTATGACTATCAGTCCGTTCTCACGCTCTTCTCTCCGCGATCAAAAGAAAAAGCTCTAGTGATGCCCGACGAAAAGGGCGAACTGGATATCCTGATCGGCACAGATTGTATTTCCGAAGGCCAGAACCTTCAGGATTGCGACTATCTGATCAACTATGACATTCACTGGAACCCCGTGCGGATCATCCAGCGCTTCGGACGTATTGACCGTATCGGCTCCCCCAACGCCAGCATTCAGCTTGTCAATTACTGGCCCGATATCTCGCTCGACGAATATATCAATCTGAAAGAGCGCGTTGAAAATCGCATGATCATCGCCGATGTAACAGCCACGGGCGACGATAACGTTTTGACAGCCAAAAGCAGCGAAGTTGCTTACCGCAAGGAACAGCTCCGCCGCTTGCAGGAAGAAGTGATCGAGTTAGAAGATTTAAAAACAGGCGTTTCCATCACAGACCTTGGCCTCAACGATTTCCGCATGGATTTGATCAACTACGTAAAACAGCATGGCGATCTGGAAGATGCGCCCAAGGGCATGCATGCCGTTGTTTCTGCCGAGCCTGATCTTGGTCTGAAGCCCGGCGTCATTTTTGCACTGCGCAACCGCAACAACGGCGTGAATATCAACCAGCAAAACCGCCTGCATCCGTATTATCTGATTTATATTGCCAAGGATGGCGAAATCATTGCCAACCATACCGAGGCCAAAAAGTTGCTCGACCTTGTGCGCACCAGCAGCAAAGGGTATGACGAACCAATCGCCACCGTCTGTCGCTTGTTTAACAGCGAAACCGACGACGGGCGAAACATGAAGCCGTATTCTGACCTTCTAGGTGCGGCCATCCGCTCGATGATTGAGGTCAAGGAAGAAAAAGACCTCGACAGCCTATTCAGCGGTGGCAAGACTACGGCACTTGTGAATGCCATCTCAGGCCTTGATGATTTTGAGCTGATCGCCTTTCTGGTTATTCAGGAGGGCCAAGAAAAATGAATAACCGCATGACGCTCTTCGCCTATCCGCAGAAAGCCGCCTTTGGACGCATCCTGCCTAAAACAAAAATCTACCAATATGCTGGCCCCAGCACAGCAATGAAAAAGCTGTTTGTGGATCAGGTGGATCAAATCGCCTGGGCGTATAAACTGGCACCGGAGACGATCAACATCAAAGCCACCAAGGCCGTACCGGAAATTCAGGTTTTCACCATCGCCCTCAAGACGGGAGAGCTGAAGGAAGACGTTCTTCGCTGTATCGACAAGGCCATCCCGTTTCCCATCCTGTTTGAGCTGGCCTATGACAGCAAGGTCAAGGCCGTGGCGTGCTATAAACGACCGAATGAGGCCGATAGCACGAAGTGGGTCTTGAGCAGCTATTTTGAAACGCCGTGGCTTGCGGCAGAGGCAAAGCGCACAGCTCTGCCCATCACACTTGATCTGGCGGCTCTGTATGCCGAATTGTTGCGGGCGATTATCCCGCATCCCGCGATACAGGGTGAAAGCCTATCCGATCATATCGTGCGGGTGGATGCCATCCGCGCGCGACAGAAGGAAGTCACAAAAGCCGAAGCGCGACTGGGCCGCGAGAAACAGTTTAACCGCAAGGTTGAAATCAATGCCAATATCCGCACGATACAGCAAGAGATCGCGGATTTGACCGGCAAGACATCAAGGAGCGAATGAACCAATGGAAAAACTGAAAATGCACACCCACGACCTGACGCAGGATCATATCGCCCGGATCCGTGAGATGTTCCCGAATTGCGTGACCGAGGCGAAAGACGCGCAAGGTGCGATTAAGCTGGCGGTGGATTTTGACCTGCTGAAACAGGAACTCTCCGGCCAGATCGTGGAAGGGCCGCAGGAACGCTATCATCTCAATTGGCCGGGCAAGCGCGAAGCTTTGCTCACCGCCAACGCACCCATCGCCAAAACCCTGCGCCCCGCGCGTGACGAAAGCGTCAATTTCGACACCACCAAAAACTTGTTCATCGAGGGCGATAATCTCGAGGCCCTCAAGCTTTTGCAGGAAACCTATCTCGGTAAGATCAAGATGATCTATATCGACCCACCGTATAATACGGGGAGCAACCTTCTCTATGATGATGATTTTTCTGAAGATAACATAGGGTTTCTCAAACGTTCGAACCAATCAGATGAGAATGGAAACAGGCTTGTAGCAAATCAAGAATCTAATGGTCGGTTTCATTCTGACTGGCTCTCCATGATTTACCCAAGAATAAAAATTGCCAGAAATTTTTTATCTGATGATGGCATCATGATCATAAGTATAGATGAACACGAATACGATAATATGTCCAAGGTTGTAGCCGAAGTTTTCGGGGACAACAACGTTGATACCCTTATCTGGCGAAAGAACGGCAAGCAAGGGAATACCAAAAAAATACAAAGATATAAGACAACGCATGAATATTTAATTGTGGGCTACAGAAATAAAATGAACACAAGAATTGGTAAGGTTAAGCTTTTGCCAAACTGGAAAGGCCAGAAAACTAATGCTGATAATGATCCTAGAGGGAATTGGGAATCGGGGGTTATATGCCTCCATGAGGATAAATCTGATCCAACTTCAGAGAATTATTACTCTATAGTGCTTCCTAGCGGTAGAACCATGACAAGGGAGTTTTTCTTTTCAAAAGATGTTCTAGATGCCTATATTAAGGCAAACAAAATTTACTATCCAAAAGACGGCGATGGAGTCCCTAGACTTAAAATTTTCGAGAATGAAGAACAAGAATATTTCTTCGACACCATAATAGATGAAATGGGCACTTTTAGTTCTGCTAAAGAAGAGGTGGCTGAAATTTTAGGGGACAGAGAAATTTTTGATACCCCAAAACCTGAAAAAATGATTAGGGAGCTCATCAGATCCGCATCATACAAAAAATCTATTGTATTAGACTTTTTTGCCGGATCCGCTACTGCGGCTCATGCAGTAATGCAATTAAATACGGAGGATGGCGGTAGTAGGAAATTTATCATGGTTCAGTTACCAGAAGAATGTGATCCTGAGTCTGAGGCATTCAAGGCAGGCTATAAAAATATCGCTGAGATTTCTAAGGAACGCATACGCCGCGCAGGAAAAAAGATTAAAACAGAAAATCCACTTTTTACAGGTGATGTCGGCTTTCGCGTGTTGAAAATCGACACGTCCAATATGGCTGACATTTATTATGTGCCGGATGCCGTAAAGCAAAGCGATCTGCTGAAGTCCGTGGAGAACATCAAGCCTGACCGCAACAGCCCCGAAGACCTGCTGTTCCAGGTGTTGCTGGACTGGGGTGTGGACTTGACCCTACCTATCGCACGCGAAAAGCTGGCGGGTAAGCAAGTCTATTTCGTGGACAGCAATGCGCTGGCCGCCTGTTTTGATACAGGCATTTCTGAAGACTTTGTGAAGGAGCTGGCCGCGCGCAAGCCGCTGCGAGTGGTTTTCCGCGACAACGGCTTTGCCAGCGATGCGGTGAAGATCAACGTCGATCAGATATTCAAGCAGCTTTCTCCCGCCACCGAAGTGAAGTCGATTTGAGGAAAGTGGAGGGAAAACGGCATGAAGCTCAAATTTAAAGTCCAGCCCTATCAGACCAATGCCGTAGAATCCGTGGTGGATTGCTTTGCGGGGCAGCCCCTTGTGACAGGCGCGTCCTATCGCATTGACCCAGGCAAGGCGCGGAACGGCATGGAGGCTTTTGAATTTGAAACGGGTTTCCGCAACGCCGATCTGCGTTTGACCGACACGCAACTGATCCAGAACATCCATGCCGTGCAGAAACGGCAAAACCTGCCCTTGTCCGACCAGCTTGCGGTCAGCGCAGGATGCAAAATCAATCTCGATGTGGAGATGGAGACAGGCACAGGCAAAACCTATTGCTACATCAAAACCATCTTCGAAATGAACAAGCGATACGGCTGGAACAAATTCATCATTATGGTTCCCAGCATCCCCATCCGCGAAGGCGTATTCCACTCCTTCAATAATGAAAGCCTAGCGAGCCATTTCACCGAGGCCTATGGCAAGAAGGTGCGGTTCTTTATCTATAATTCCAAGCAGCTGCACCATCTGGAGAGTTTCTCTTCCGATGCGGGCATTAATGTCATGATCATCAACATTCAGGCGTTTAATGCAAAGGGAGCAGATAACAGACGTATTTATGATGAATTGGACGACTTTCAGTCGCGCAAACCCATCGATGTTATTGCCAGCAATCGCCCGATTCTGATTCTTGATGAACCGCAAAAAATGGGCGGCAAGGCAACAATGGAGGCCCTGCCAAAGTTCAAGCCGCTTATGATCCTGCGCTATTCGGCCACACATAAAGTTGTGCATAATAAGGTGCATCGCTTGGACGCTCTGGACGCCTATAACCAAAAGCTAGTCAAGAAGATCGCCGTGCGCGGCCTTACTGTTAGGGGCTTGGCGGGAACGAATGCCTACCTTTATCTGGAATCCATCCAAATCTCAAAGAACGCCCCGCCTGTTGCCAAGGTCGAGATGGAAGAAAAGTTAAAGTCTGGTCAAATTAGGCGGGTTGTTAAGCGTCTGAATAAGACTGACAACCTGTATGACCTCTCAGGCGGCCTTGACCAGTATAAGGGTTTCATAGTCTCGCAGATCGACTACACGCAAGATACCGTTGAATTTACCAACGGCGAGGTTTTAACGGTTGGCGATGCCACAGGCGACATGACCGAAGCCGCCGTCCGCCGCATTCAAATCCGCGAAACAATCAAAGCACATCTTGAAAAAGAAGCCGCTCTGTTCGCGCAAGGGATTAAGGTTTTGTCGCTATTCTTCATCGACGAAGTGGTGAAATATCGCGACTACAGCCGCGAGGATGAAAAAGGTGAGTATGCCCGAATTTTCGAAGAAGAATACGAAAACGCGAAGCAAGAATATCTGGGCACGCTGGCGTTGGATCATCACGACTGGCGAAAGCATCTGGAAGGGATCGAGGCATCATCGACCCATGCCGGATACTTCTCTATCGACAAGAAAACCAAGCACCTCAAAGACCCTGATGTTGAGGCTCGTGGGGATAACGCAGGGTTGTCCAATGACGTGGATGCCTATGACTTAATCCTGAAAGACAAAGAACGGCTTCTTTCCTTTGATGAGCCAGTGCGATTCATCTTCTCTCACTCTGCCCTGCGCGAGGGCTGGGATAACCCTAATGTCTTTATCATGTGCATGCTCAAGCACAGCGATAACACTATCTCACGCCGCCAGGAAGTGGGGCGCGGCCTACGTCTCTCCGTCAACCAGAACGGTGAACGCATGGATCACCCCGCCACGGTGCATGAGATCAACATTCTTACTGTCGTCGCAAGCGAGAGCTACAAAGACTTCGTCGGCAACCTTCAGCGAGAAATCAGCGACTCTCTTTCTGCCCGCCCGCGCCAGGCCAACGAAGAGTACTTTACGGGCAAGATTATTCCGACCGCAGACGGCGGTACATTAGAGATCACGGCGGCGTTAGCGAAGCAAATCGAACGCTGGCTTGTCAAAAACGACTATACGGACACGGATGACAAGATCACTGAAGCCTATCATAAGGCCAAGGCTGACGGCACGCTTGCGGCTCTTCCTGACGATCTGAAACCACATGAGGCAGGCATTATCGCCCTGATCGACAGCGTGTTTAGTGAATCCCAGTTGCCCCAACCTGGAGACGACCGAAAGCCCAAGCCGAACCCACTCAACGACAATTTCAACAAGAAAGAGTTTCAGGAATTGTGGGCGCGGATCAACAAGCGCGCTGTCTATCGTGTTGAGCTCGACTCAACCGAGCTTGTCGGCAAATGCGTTTCGGCCTTGAACAGCGAGCTTAAAGTCTCGCCTCTTCAATACACCATCCATGCCGGCATTCAGGGCGACCAAATCACCGACGCTCAGCTTGCTGATGGCGAAGGCTTTACGCTCAAGAATACAGAAACGGGCGTATTAAACGCCTCCATCGCTTCATCGGTCAAATATGATCTGCTGGGCAAAATCGCCGAGAACGTTCACTTAACGCGCAAAACACTGGCCAATATCTTGGGCGGTATAGAAAAGGTTGTTTTTGATCAATTCAAACAGAACCCTGAACAATTTATCGCTGAAGCCTCGCGTCTGATCAACGAGCAAAAGGCAACCATTATTGTCGAGAAGCTTGCCTATGATGAAGTAGCGGGAACTTATGACACCAGCATCTTTACCGCAGGGCAAAATCGTCAGGACTTCACGAAAGCCAGCGAGAAGCTAAAGAAGCATATTTACGACTACGTTATCACGGATTCCAAAAATGAGCGTACCTTCGTGCGTGAATTGGATACCAGTGCCGAGGTCGTCGTCTATGCCAAACTCCCGCGCGGCTTCCTGATCCCTACGCCTGTGGGCGACTACAACCCCGACTGGGCCATCTCCTTTACCGAGGGCAAGGTCAAATATATCTACTTCGTCGCCGAAACGAAGGGCAGCATGTCGTCCATGGAGTTGCGCGAGATCGAGAAGAAGAAGATCGAATGCGCCCGCAAATTCTTCGATAAGATCAACGTGAAGATCGAAAAGGACAAGGTTAAGTACGACGTAGTCGACAGCTACGGCAAGCTGATGGATGTGATTGGGGTGAAAGCGGTGGCGTAGGAGAAAGCAAAGGAGGCGTAATGCTGAAAAAGATTGTCGGTATCAAGAATGTGGGGCGCTTCCGCAATTCTGCTGGCGTCGGCGATACTTCGCTGGCTAAGCACAGCTTTATTTTTGGAGCAAACGGGCACGGTAAGACCACAATCTGCGCCATTCTCCGCTCGGTGAAGGAGAATGACCCTGCCCATGTAATCGGACGCAAGACCTTGGGCGTGACTGACGCTGCCTCTGTCGAGCTTCTGACCAGCAGCGGCCTTGTAACGTTCAATGGAACATCCTGGGATGCGGCTAGGCCGGAACTTGCCATTTTTGATAGTGCCTTTGTAGCCCAGAATGTCCATTCCGGCGATGTTGTCGACAGCGACCAGAAGCGAAATTTGTATCGTGTAATCATTGGCGATGCTGGTGTTGCTTTGGCCGAGAAGGAAAAGGCTCTTGCCGAAGATGGCCGCAAGAAAACGACGGAAGTGAAAAATGCGGCAAATGCCATACAGCCGCATATAGGCAACATGAAGCTAGACGATTTCCTTTCTCTTCAGCAGATTGACGACATTGACCATAAAATTGCTGCACAGGAGAAAACGCTTACTGCCGTAAAGGAATCTGCCGCAATCAAGGCACGCAATCCACTGTCTAAAGTTATCGTTCCTGAATTGCCGACCAGCTTCATCGACCTTCTGGCCAGGACAATCGACGACATCGCTACGGATGCGGAACAGCAGATTAAAACTCATTTTACAACCCACGGTATGACAACCAAAGACGGCGCGAATTGGGCCGTGCAACAGATCGACAATGCGGGAGAGTCCTGCCCATTCTGCGGTCAGGGTACAAAGGATCTTCCACTGATTGCGGCCTATAAATCCGTCTTCAGCGAGAGGTACAAAACACTGCGCCGTGACATCAAAGCCGTGAAGGACAGCATTGAGCTAAATATGGGCGATACAGCTCTTGCTAAGTTGGAAACCTTCAACGCCAACCACAGGGCCGCAATTGAGTTCTGGGCTAAATATTGTGCTCTGGATCAGCACGAATTGCAGATTCATCCCGATTTAGCACAAGCAATCACAGATCTGCGCACAGCCGCTGCGGCACTGATAGACAAGAAAGCACATGCTCCGTTGGAGGCTATGACAACCGATCAGACATTTTTACAGGCACTTGCCACCTATGATGTGATGAAATCCAAAATCTCATCATTTAATAAGGCCGTTGATGCCGCCAACGTTCTTGTCTCAAACCAAAAAACCGCCGCTGGAACGGCTGACTTGCCTGCAACCACAGCAGAATTAAATAGGCTGAAGCTCAACAAGTCCCGCTTCAGTGCCGCCGTCGTTCCTCTTTGTGTCGCATATAAAAAGCTAGTAACAGAGCAAGCTGATATTGAAACTCAAAAGAAAGTTATCAGGAATCAACTTAACAACCACACACAGACAGTCATCGCCCCCTATCAGGCGCGGATCAATGAATTTCTAGAAGCTTTTAATGCTGAGTTTTCAATTGCAGAGACGAAGCACAGCTATTTAGGCGGTTCCGCCACATCAACCTATCAACTCGGTATCAACGGAACGAAAATCGACATCGGCAACGGCAACACCCCTTCGAATACACCGAGCTTCAAAAACACCTTGAGCGCGGGCGACCGCTCGACGTTGGCTCTGGCCTTTTTCTTGGCGCATCTGGAACGCGACCCGGGGCTTGCACAGAAAATTATCATTTTTGATGATCCCTTTAACAGCCAGGATGCTTTCCGTCGCAGGCAGACCATCCACGAGATCATCAAGGTTGGCCGTCAATGTGCACAGGTGATTGTGCTATCGCACGACCCGACATTCCTCAAACAGCTTTGGGATAAATGCCAACCCGCTGATAGGGCATCCATCATTCTGGCGGATAACAAGAAGCAAGGCGTCAAAATCCTGCCGCATGACTTAGATAAAGCCTGTCAGGGCCGCACGGCAACCGATACGGATGACCTACAAGCGTTTTTAACGTCTGGTGCAGGTCAACATATCGACATCATCCGTAAAATGCGGACTGTTTTGGAAACCTATATGCGCACCACGTATCCGACGCTATTCGTGGACTCGGATTGGCTTGGTGACATTGTCGGAAAAATTCGTGCAGGTGGAGATATCCACCCAGCTGCTGGTCTTTACGATGAGTTGGATCAGATAAACGACTATACCAAACAATATCACCATGGTGAAAACGTGACAGATGTAACACCAGACTCCATTGATGCAACAGAGCTGACTGGTTTTACAAAAAGAACATTACGCATCGTTAAGGCCATTTAATCTTATATGTCTAGCCCCAGCTACTGACAAACTAATACCTGCTTCCTCAACCAAGAATAGTCCCGCATTGCTATTAGCCACGCGGCATCAGCGTGCGCTGTCTCAACCTCCGCCGCCAGCCTGTCCTGAAACTCGCGGCTATATTCCTTGATCGGCGGGCAAACGCAAGCGGAGTTAGAACTTGCCGTCCCGCAGGCGCTTAACGAGATCAGCACGAGTGCGAGGAGCGTCCATCGCGGCGCGAAGTTGGGCATCTTTGATCTCCGTGATTTTCTTGAGTTGGTCATAGCGTTCGGCGGTGCGGCCTGATTGGCGCGCACCAAGGAGGACGGCTGCCACAGATGCAGCAACCGTGCCCAAGCCGATGATTTTGAGCATGTTGCTGGAAAACCAGCTTGTGAGGATCGTCCACATCAGCGCAGGCCTTTCCTATGGTCGTCAATACGCGCCCAGACCATCACGCCGATGCCGATGAGTGTGATTGCCAAAAGCAACCACTTGGCCGCGTCGAGATATGGAACGAGCGTTTGAAGTGTGTCGCGCGCAGGCGCAAGGCTGTCCTGCAAGGCGTTGACGGCACCAAGACCCACCGTTGCCGCCGTTGCAGCCTTTCCGCCCTTTACGGTGCGGGACTGTTGCAGGTTCCTAGCGGGAGGCTCCACGCCTGCCAACGTCAGCGCCTTGTCAAGCTGCGCAGCCGTGTAAGGCTGCTGGCCGTTCTCAAAACCAATGATAGCCACAGCCAGGGCCTTCAAATGCTCATGTTTGTGCATATCCAGCTCAACATCTGCACCGAGCCTAGAGCCTTCGCAAACAGCCTTGATGTAAGCGACCGTATCGTTTTCGGAAGTAGGAGCCCAACGCCCAATGATTTGTCGGATGGTGCGCAAGCCGTGTTTGACCTGATAAGAGATCAGCGTCCGGGCCAGCGCGCGGATCCCGTAGATCGGCGTACTGAACACGAAGAACTTATCGTCCGTTTGGGTGTCGGCCAGCCCCTGCCATTTCGTGTCCGTCTTTTTCAGGTTGCCGGGGTTGTTGTTGCGAATTCCTCGTGGAAGCGTCTTGTTTGTCATCTTTCAGTCCTTTCGTTAAGGCACAAAAAAACCGCCAGTTCTTACGAACGGCGGCTGGGGTGGAAATGTGGCGGCGCTTAAGACCCTTTGCTCGTCCACCAGCGCAGGACGTTGTCGAGCACGAATCCGGCGATGGCTCCCAACGTCAGGATCACGGCAAAGCCGCCTTTCCAGCGGTTGGCGAGACGGTCGAGCTGATCAAGGCGCGAGTCGATGCAATCCATCTTGGCCTTGATCTCGGTGACGGCGCTGACCAGCGCGGCGACTTGCGCTTCAAGGCGTCCGATGCTGCGGAAATATTCGATCTGCTCGTTGGGACTCATGGCAAAGCTCTCCTGATCCCGCCCATTGGGCAGGTTTTCCGTTAGTGTTTGGGGCATGGGTTTATCCTGCGACGATGATGACAAGGGGCTGCTGGATTTCATTTTCCGTTGGCGGCGCGGCGTTCGCGCGCAGGATTTCGACGGCGATCTGGCTGGTATGCGCAAAGCGCGTGGCCGGACGGAGCAAAACCTCGGCTGCGCAGGCCGTCACGCGCATGTTGGCGGTCGTTGGTTTGCGGACGACCTCAACGGCATTTTGTGTAACGCGCAACATTAGGCTTGCACCTTGTAGCCGAACTCGGCTGCATTGATCGCAGCTTCCGTCCAGGCAGCAGCGGTTGCTGGGTTAAGATCCCAGATTTGCTGCTGATCGACGTAAGAGTCCGAAAGCGACCGATCACTCCCCTCGTAATTGGCTCCACCGACGCGGGCGATGCCGCGCAGGGTTCGTGTTCCCGCATCGTCCTTGCGGGCCAGAATGTTCGCTTGAACGCCGAAAACTGAAGCGTTTAAGGCCGTGACGTCCGCAAAGACGAAACTGTCCGTAGCCCCCGCCGTGTCGCTGACATTGTAGCCTGCATCCTCGTCCGGCGAGGCGTCGTCCACGTTCTCCCAGTTGTTCGCGCTGCCCGTCGGCGTAAATTGCGCCGCTGCGCCCGCGCCAGAGGGGAAGATCGTGTCCACGCGCACGTCGCCGAGGAAGTCCTTGTTCACGCTGCCCGTGCCGTCGCAGATGTAAAGATCTCCGTAATAGGCCACTACGGCAGGCGTTAGGCCAAACATCTTGATCGAGTTGGCCGTGGCAAGCGAGGACGAGTATTTCGTATCACCTGTGTAGCTGGCCCAGCTCTGTCCGTTGACGCGGACTTCAAAGTAACCGCCACTGTCGGCGATGGTCAGCTTGGCCTCGACATAATTCCACGCGCCAACCGGCAACGCGCTGCCGGAAGTCGCCAGCACCGTACCGCTGGTAGAGCCACGCGCCAGCATGAGCGCCCCTGTGGTTGTGATGCATAGGGTGGCCTGAGCGTTGCCCGTGTTGTCGCGGAACTGGAAGAGCGCGGCATTGCCGGAAGGCAGCGCTTCGATCTTTATGGCGGCTCCGACAACCCACGTTGCCTGCTCGTCTAGTGTCTTGGTGATGTAGCCGGAGGTCGAGTAAAGTCGCACGCATTTGCTACCCGACCGTCGCCCGACGTCGATGGAGACATAGCTGCTCGATCCCACTTCGGCGTATTTGTAAAGGAACTGGTCGCGGGTCGTGTAATGGGTAAAACCGTCGATAAAGCGAAGAGCCATAAATCCTCCTTAAAGGCGAATGCCCGCCAACGCGAAGCCGATGTCGGAAAGCGTGTCGTCGGGCGATGACGGCGCAACGAGCGACAAGATGTCGCCAGCCGCGAAGTCGGTGGTGTTGAGACATGTGAATGTGGCGTTGTTGGACGAGGCCGCGAAGATCATGGAGGCAAACTCGGCCCCGTTCTTGCGGATTGAGAAAGCCACCGCCGCTGTAGCCGCCGTTGCGGCCACGCCTTTGCTCTGAGGTATGCCGGAAAGAAAGCGAACGGCACGAGGCAGGGGAAAACGCATGATGACGGCGCTGCCTGCGGGCTTGCCTGCATAGCTGCCGCCCACGTCATAGGGCGTTGCCACGCCAGCCTCAGCCATGACAGAGAAATCCGTCCCGTTGCAATAAAGCAGCCTACGTTCGCCGCTGCCGACGTAAACGGCTGTGCCAGACGGCGTTTTAACAGAAATCGCGTAACCGCCCGTTGTGCTATTCTCGACGCAGAGCAGTTTCGGATGTGCTGGAACCGTGATCGTCCGCACCGCCGTCAAGGCTCCTGTAAACTTTACCGCCATGTTGCCGAGCATCTGCGCGTCCGTCAGCGCCAGATTGGCATCGGCCACCACTAGGCTTGTAAACTGGCACAGCGCCTTGTCCAAGGCGTCGAAAGCCGAGTTGGCCGTCACTTCCTTTTGGGCTTGGCTGGCCGCGATGTGGTCGATGAGAAGGTTTGGGGTTGTCGTCATGGCTTAAACCGTGGCCTTTCCGGGCGTGCCCCGCCCGATGGTGCTGTTGATCTGGTAAATGGCAATGGACAGGACGTTTTGCGCCGCGCCGAAATCGGTTGTCTGATCGGCTGCGCTGTAGATTGCGTTTGTTGTGCTGGCATTGATTGTCCGCACCACCGTGTCGCCGTTTAGAATGTCGATTTCATAGGCCTCCGTGGCCTCGTAGTTCGAGATGTCGATGTTGTCGAGCCATTCGCCGTTCCACCGCGCGCGCATGATCCATGAAAGGGTCAGGTTGCCAGAACCATCACGGGTTCCTTTAACGTGGACTGGCGAAAGGCAGCGCAGGCTGGCCGCGTTGTATTTGAGGCTGGTTTGTGCTGCATCGTCCCAATCCCCGCCTGTGGGGATGGCCTTGTAATAGGAAAGCTGCCCAATCTCGGTCGCGGCCATTACCATGCGGTAGAAGCCATCCGTGGCCAGAACCACGAACCTGTCCCCGATCTTGTGCGTACCTGTGGCCCATTCCGTGCCACGTCGTCCTCGTAAGAGGCCGGAAAGCTGGTAAAGGTTTTCGGCCAGAAGCGTGGCGTTACGCCATTGGATCAGTTCGTCGCCCAATAACCCGACATTGTTCCAGTTGAGGACTTCCAGCGCCGTCTTGCTGTCCAGCGTCCCGTGAGAAAGCGCGATTTGCACGGCGTTTGTTTCGTCCCACGACCACGGGCTGAGTGGCGCGGCCAGAACGCTCGACGCCCAGCCATACGCCGGAGCCGCTTCTCCTGTTCCTATGATGCTCCACGTCAACGCATCCGGCGATTTGTAAAGACTGGCCGTCCCGTTGTTTTTGAGCGCCAAGGCATAATAAAGCCCCAGCCCATCGTCTTCGGCCCGTAGCATGGGAAGATCCATGACCAAGGCAGAGATCGGCGTAGAGATCGGGATCGGGTTAGATGTAATCGGCACACCAGCGCCCTTGGCGTTGGACGTATAGGCAATCTCATCCTCGGCCACCGCCTTGCAGGCCACGATGTTGTTACCGCCAAAATCCACCTGCGTCAGACGCAAAGCCAGCGTTGCGTCCGGCAATAGAACGTCGATCACGTCCGTGGGATCAAGCCGCAGCCATTTGGGCGGCAGGTTGAACTCGAACTGGTTGCGCCCAATCCACGCACTAGTCAGCGTTTTGTCCGCGATCTGGGCCGCTTCGTCTGCCGACAGAGCGATGGAAAGCTCGACTGTCTGTTGATCTTTGGTCGTGACGGCGTTGCCTGCGCGCGCAGCGTTCTGGGTATTGCTCTGATAATCGCGGTCGGGGTCATAATGGGTCAGGTCGATGCGTTGGGGAAGCTCCAACTCCTGCGTGCGGGTTTCTGTCACACGAAGCGGATTGTCGCTTGACGTTCCCTCTACGGCTCCAAGATCGTCGTAAGGAATCGTGACCGTCAAATCCTGCCCGCGCGGGATAAAGCGCAGCACGCCGTCTGTCTCGGCAGCATCAATAAAGTACGCGCCGAGCAAAGGCTCGATGGCATCACGGGCTGAAGCGCGGCGGCTCATGACGTAGCCATGCACCAATTGGCTAACTTCGTTCGTCAGGATGTCGGTTTGTTTTAGGCCCGCCCTCTCGCACAAGTCTGTAAGAATGGACGACAAAGCTACGTTGTACGAACCGTAACGCTCCAACGGATATTTAACCTCGCCCTCATTGGTCATGATGATGGCGCTATGGGTGAACTTCTCGTAGCAGCCGCAAAAGTGCGTGGCCGACGTCGGCATATAGGGCATGAGATTGATGGTCTTTTCGACCCGCATGCTCACCAGATCAACCAGCGTTGCCGTCAGGTCATTCGTCGCCCAAAGACGTCCCTTTTGCGGAAACGCGTAATCGTCCTGCATCGTGTACCCGACCGCCAACGACACCCCGTCCACATAGGCGGCGAACCCGTTATCGGGATGCCATTTGACGATGCGGTGCAACTGATTGATCTTGAAGAACAAATGCCCCGTCGTGTCGTCCCAGAAGATGATGTTGGGGCGAAGCCCGCCCGTCCAAGCCGAGACGTCCCATTCGGCCACGTCGCCGTTGCCCAGAATATCGACTTCCACGCGCCGGATTTTGTCGGCGGCGGCTTGCCAATAGCGACCGCTGCCGTCCGCGCACATGGGCGCTTCATTGGAGTAAGGGAAGAACTCGGACAGATCGGCAACCAGCCAAAAGCCAAGGTCATAGACCTTGCGCGAGCGATGCACGAAAATCTTGTCGCCCAGTACGAACCCGCTGACGCTGAAATCCACACGCTTCGTCGTCTTGGCGACAACGGCCATTGTGTCGGGGTTGCGTTTGCACAGATGCATTCCGACGCCATAGGCATCGGTCGCATGATAAAGGTAGCCTTCGCTGTCGATTCCTCGAAGATCGCCATACACGTCATCCACAAGAGGCACATTGAGCGCCAGCGTGTTGTTGACGAGATCGTATTTGAAGGCGCGCGTCGAATTGACGCACAGCAAGACGCCGCGCGATGGGTCAATCACACCGCCTTCGCGGTACATGCTGGATATTCTCGGCAAGATCACCGCGTCGCAATCCATCGCGCCGGAGGCCACGACTTCTGCACTGATATTTGGTATGCGGTTGGCGAAGTCAGCCAGCTGCAAATCCGTGAAGGTCAGAAAGCAAAGCCCACGATAGCCCGGCACATTGCCCGCGCTGAGATGCATTTCCATCGTGCTGTCGGGTTGCTGATCTTCGCTTCCCGTATGAATGCGTACAACGCCGGGGTATTTCTCTGTCGCCTGTGTGTTGCTAGCCGTTGCGTCGTAAATGAGCTTCGTATCCGCCCACACGCGCCGAACGGTTGAAACAGGCCCCGCGCAAAGCCCAACCGCGAATGACACCGAATAGGTATAGGTCGTGCTGGTTGAACTTCCGCCGCCCCCTTTGCCGCCGCTCTGGCGCTGGACATGGCGCGTCTCTTTCAGCGGCGTCGACCAGATGATGTTGCCGGACACCCGCATGGTTCCGTAAACCAGCTGGATCGTGCCGCCATAGGTTGAAGATTGGACAGAGAGATCGCTCAGGCGCGAGCCTTCGACGTTTTGTCCTTTGCTGCCTCCGAACAGCAAATTGCCAAGAACGACCCCACCCATCCAGCCGATGGACGCGCCAATCCCGATGGCGGAAGTCAGACCTGCGCCAACAAGACCTAAAGCAAGAACGGCCATTTATTCGCCTTCGGAGAAAACAGGGTAACGGTAAGCCGCGACAATCCGTCGCCGCCAACTTTCGTCCAGTGCATGCTCGACGACTTTGCCAACGCCGGAATAGCTGTGAATGATGCCTTTGTCAGTGACCAGCGCGACATGCTGCGGCTCGCGGCCCCATGCCATGAAGTAGATGTCGGCCAACGTCGCCTCGGCCACGGGGATCTCGACCAGCCACGTTGCCAAGCCTTCGCGCATGCGGCGACTGTTGGGCAGCATGGAGTAATTGGCAAAAGCCTGCGCTTTCGGCGATGCCGGATCATAATCGACCAGCCCCAGCGCGACACCGACACCTTTGATAAGGCCGATGCAATCGCAGCCAGCCCCTTTGACCGAGGCTTGGTGATGAAACGGCGTGTCGAGCCATGCGCGGGCTTCAAGAACCGCGTCCATGCGTGTGGGATTATTTTCCATCGGGATAACTCAAAACAGCGTCCGTGCCTGGGACATGCGGTTCTCCGCGAAAGTTTGCGGCGTTATTGTATTTTGCGCAGCAGGTCGAGAACGATTTGTCGCATCCGGGTTGAACGGCATAAGTATCACCCACAACGATCTCGGACGGCATGGGCAGAAACAAATCAAAGACGCCTGATGCAAAGCTGCGGATTTCCATTTTGCGCCCCGCGTTCGCGCCGCTTGTCCATGTGACAAGCCCGCCGCTCCAATAATCATCGGCTTCGGTTCTGGCTGTGTCCGTGAATCCATAGCGATCCGTTGCCGCCGTGACCGCGCTGGCAACCGTCAAGGCAGCTAGATCGATCTTGCAGCGCGTGTCACCAAGATCGGCGCGGCAGTTCGGCGTATAGAGTTCCCCGATCTGTTGCGATAGTGCCTGTGTAAGACCGCGCAGTTCGGCTTTGAAGATCGTGTCCTTCAGCTCGACTTGGCCGATTGTTCCGCGCTTCATAATGATTTTGCCTTGAGACAGCGCGTTCCAATTGACCAGAAAGATCAGCACTTCGGCATTGTCCCAAATGCCAGCTCGCAGGTCGGGCGCGGCCAAAGCCTCGCTATCCAGCGCGCTTTCGATATCGAGGTTATCGACCGACAAATCCGAAATCGTATGGATGGCCGAGCGCGTATAGCCCGTCCGCGCTTCATAAACGATACCGTCGATGGTCAGGTCACGGTCAAAATCCGTGAAGCCGAACACGACCCCATCCTTGCGCGTGACCTTCCAACAGGTCGCAAGCGTAGTCGTCTCGCCCGCGATATGCGCGGCAAGCTGTGAAGTGGCTGTTTTCATTTGGTTTATTTGTTCCTGTGGCGATAGTCCCACGGCTTCTGAAACGATCCGGCCCAGATGCCGAGATGGGCTGCTTTGGCGCTCATCTCTTCCGAGACATACCGATCAGAATAGTGTCTGTACGCCAGTGCATGGCCATTGGCGACCATCCAGCGATTAAGTTCTATCTGTCCTGCATAGCAAATGGCAACGATACGTTGGTAAGGATCGACGTCCTGTTTCTCACAGGTAACGTTTTGCTGACCGATTGTGTCGGACAAAGCAAAAGCAGCTTCCTTGCCGCAAAGATATTCTTTGCCTTCTTTTTTGCAGGTTTGTTGGCTCTCTGGTGCGTCTATCCCAAACAGGCGGAACCGTTGTCCACGGATCTCCAACGTATCCCCGTCGATAACCGAAGCTGTTCCTACCGAAGGTTCTGCTACCACCGGCAGCTTCTCATACCCCAAAAGAACCAGAATAAGCGTGACGATGATAACGGCAGGCTTTTTCAAGCGACGACGGCGCGTGAGAAGTAATTTTGGCAGATCGATGGTTGGCATGAGATCACGAGATACCATAGCCAGCTTAAAGAACCGTTACACCCTGATTTCAATAACCGGAATGTCCGACCACTGGTGCAGGTCAAATTGCTCAATGCTGACAGCCATGCTGTCGGTGTCGAAACGTACAGGCACATCGAACTCAAAGTCTGCTGTGACCGCGACGCCTTGTGCAGGGGCAATAGTGAAGGTCAAGATGCCTGTTGCGGTATTGATCGACCAACCGGATGGTTGTTTGACCCCGCCAAGGTACGGCACGAGCGTCCCTAAAACGGGCTTCGTGATCGTGCGTGTCTCGCTGCCCGCGCCGGAGGTGTAGCTTTTGACAAGCTGAAAAGCCTTCGTCGCTCCATCGCCCGCGCCGAGGGCTTGGGCTGTTGCTTTGTAATCTGTCCAATCCTTAAACCTGAAACCATAAGCCTTTCCTTTGCGCGCGCGAAAGAAGGCAATCAGCGTATTGAGCTGGGTCTGGTGTTTCAACCCAGACGCAACATTCCATTTAAGGCGCGCCGCCGACCAGTTGGCGTTGCGCTGCTCATAGCCTGAAGCCATCGAGACGACCGAGGTCAGATATTCCGGCCCGCCCGTCGCGCCATAGGCGATGTCGGGCGGGAACTGGACTTCGTGAAAGGTCATTGCTTAAAGGTTCCTTCTGGCGCGATTGATCCCGCGCGCCGCCTCCGCCGAGATCTGGCTTTGGCTGGCACGGAAACTGTTCGCGTCCGGGGTCGAGATGTTCATGACCAGATTGACGCCAGTTCCTCGGCGCTGCCGGTCTTTTCTGGAAACGACTTCCTCGCCGCGCTGAAGGATGGCCGGAACCTCGTCGGGTTTAAGGCCTGCGATGCCGCCGCTGTGATAGCGCGGCGCGCCAGCGAAGATAAACGATGGAACCTGCCGCGACGGGGCCGTTTCGCCAGCCACGCCGCCTTCATGAAAGATTGAGCTGAAAATGCTGTCGAGGAACCCGCCGCTTTCCATGCTGCTGCCCATCCATTTGGCAAGCGGCCCCGTGATGGATTGCTGCACGACCATGCGCGTGATGTCGGCGACGATGCTGTTAGCCAAATCATTGAGGCTGTTCAGGCTGATTTCACCGGAGGTCACCATATTCACGATGGCGTCTTCGGTCGCCTTCATTGCTTCCGAAAAGGCTTTCTCGACGGCATCTGCCGCGTTTTCGCCTTCCTTTTGATAGGCGCGGAAGGCCCGAATGGCTCCGGCCTGCGCGTCCGTGCGCCCGCCCAGTTGCTCGTCGTAGGCTTTGTCTTTTGCCTTGTTGAAGACCTCTTGGCTGATCGCGCCGATGCGGAGCATCTCCGTCAGCCGCGCAATCTGGTCGGTGTAGGCTTCCGTCGCAGTCCGGGATTGTTCGGTCAGCTCCTTGCCGTCCTGCTTGAGCTTGTCGAGCTTTTCCTGCGCTTCCTTTTGATCGAACAGCGCGGCGGAAAGTTGCCGCGTGCGCTCGGTCTGTTCCTGCGTGGCGGTGATCGGCAACTTCGAAAGCGCGTCCTGAACGAAAGCCTGCTTGGCAGTCACGCCGAGCTTGGCCATTTCCTTGTTCAGATCGTCAATGACCTTCTGCGCGTCTTTGAACGCCTTTTCGTCGAACAGTTGCCCAGCGAGATTGCGGGTCGTGTCCTTGTCCGCATCCGTTGCCTTGGTCGACAGGCGCGAGACAGCCTGATCGATGAACGCTTGCCGCTCGTTGCTGATGCCAAGCAGCTTCTGTTTCAGATCGTCGATGACCTTCTGATTGGCGTCCGTTTCCTTTTGCGCGGCTTCAGCGATGGGCTTTTGAATGGCTTCGATTTGGCGTTTGGCAAGCTCTTCGGCCTGTTTGATCGCGTCATCGACCGAGCCCTTGTTGCTGCCATCCGTTTCGCGCAAGGCGTTCAGGTTCGCCTTCGTCTTTTCAAGTTCATCGTTGATCTTGGCAATCTTCTCGGCGGGATCATCCACGAGTTTTGCCAGCGCATCGTCAATGCCTTTGCGCGTAGAAAGAAGAAGATCGGCGCGTCCTTCCTTGGCTACGGCAGCCTGTCCAGCCTCGGCCTTTGCTTTTTCCGCAGCAGCGGCGTCCGCTTCCTTTTTAGCCTCCGCCGTCAACTTTTCGATCTCGGTGCGCAGGCTTGCGATCTTTTCCTTTTGCTCCTCGATCAGGGGCGAGATGTCCATCATCAGCTGGGGATCGAACTTATTCAGCTTTTCGAGCGTTTCCTGCGCTTCGGACAGTTCCTTTTGTGCGTCGCGGATTTTGACGGCGATGGGCGTCTTGCTGACCCAGCCAATGGTGGTCTCGAAAGTCGAAGCCAGCGTGTGCAGGACAGTTTGCGCAGCGCCGCCCACCGTTTCTGTCTGGCCGATAGCCTTGAGCATATCGCCCCACGCGACAGAAAGGCGGTGCGCCGCGCCTGTTAGCCCTTGCGTTTCGGCCCTTGAAGCGCCGCCGACTTGCTGCTCCAGCGCGGCGAGGATCAGCTTTTGCGCCTCGGCCTTCTTGCCCGTCTCGACCAGCTTGGCGATGACGTCCTTTTGGGATTCCGTGAAGCTCACGCCCACGCGCTTTAGGGCCGTGATGCCCGTAATGGGGTCTTCTAGGGCCTTGCCAAGCTGCGTGACGGACGAGCGCACGTCCTGCCCGAACACGGCGGCCATGTCCTGCGCGAGGTGAATGGACTGTTTAAACGTGTCGCCGGACACGGAACGGAACGTCGCCATGATCGCGGCAGCGCCTTTGACGTCTTCGGCACTGGTCAGCGTCGAATGCTCCATCTCCTCGGCCATCTCGGCGATATCGCTGCCCGTCAGCCCCGCCGCGTAACCCGTGGCCTTGAGCACGCCTTGCAGACGGTTTTGCGCCTGTTCGGCCAGCGCCGCTTCCTCGAAACTCTTCTTGATGCCGATGGCCAAAGCGGCAAGCCCGGCAGCCGCCGCAAGGCCCGCAGGTCCCAACGCCGCCAGCCCTGCGCCGAGCGGCCCCATCTGGCTCGACAGACCAATGGCCGCGCCTTTCATATCGTTGGCGGCGGCGTTCAAAGCGATGAGGCTTTTAGAGGCAGGTTTTCCAGCAAGCTCAATCTTCTTGAGCGACTTCTCGCCGGACTCCCCGATCTCTTTCAGCTCGGCCTTGACCTTGCCGCCCTCAAGCACGGACAAGCGTATGGCGAGATTGCGTTCAGCCATTACTTTAAGCCCTCATTAACCTTTGCGTTGATTGCGGAAACCATGCCGGCCTCGCAGGCAGGGAGAAGATCGGCGACCGCCACGACTTCGTGACCCAGCGTTTCGGCGATCTTTAATGCGGCGTTCATGTCGACGCCGATGACGGCAAGTTGCGCCGTGCGAAGCTGTCCGGCACACCGAAGCGCGACATCCCATGCTTCCCAGCCTTCCATTGTTTGCGGCTCGTTTGCGCAGTAGGGGCAAAGCTCGCCGTCTTTGTTGGGTTCGCCCTTGCTGCACGGAAGCCCCGCATCCGCGCAGGAGGCGCAGTATTCCGGCCCGCCGCCGTAGTGCCATTTACAGCGGGCCTCTAACCGTTTTTTTCCTGTTCCAAAATGAGCGTCGGGCCGAGATAGAGCCGTTCGAAAGCGTCCGCGATGGGCCACAAGTCCATCAAGGCGGAAACCGCTTCGGGCGTGACTTCGGCGAGGTTGTCCTCGCTGTCGCCAACGCCCTCCCAAGCGATAATCGCAAGCTCGGCCAGCTTCTTGATCAGCGCGGCGCTGCGAACACCCGCATCGGCGTCCGCGACCGCTTCCTTCAAGGCCGTGACTCGCGCAGCCATGACAAGCGCGGTTGTCGCGGGACGAACATGCACGCGCACGCCGTGGCCAAGGTCGAGCCAGTACGGCTCGCGTTTCATATCAAGACGGATCATTAGGCGTAGTCCTCCACATCGTTGGTTAGGGTAACGGTCAGCATTTGGCCTGCATCGGGCTTCGCGGCTTGCCAGTTGAAGCTAGCTTGCACGCCGCCGGGGCCGGTGATGGAAAGTTTCGGCTTGGGCAGATAAACCTCGTGCGCCGTGAAGATCAGCGAACGGTTCGCGTCGATGACGTAGCCGAACTCCAGTTCCACGGGCGTGTTGTTTGTCGCGGCGTCGATCAGCGTCGTGTCCGCAAAACGCACGTCGATGGATCCAGTCAATCCAGCAATGGTCGGATCGGCCCCATCGATCTTGCCGTCTGAGCGGATGGTTTCGATCTTTTCCAGATTGTTGGTGTAGGTCAGCTGCGCGCCCGTGACGTTGCCGAGCTGTGCGCCGTCTTTTTTGACGCTGCCTTGGAACTGGTTGAAACGCGTCAAGGGCGCAATCGTAGGCGTGCCGCCCGCGCTTGCCGCCGCACGATTTTCGCCTTGTGCGATGCAGTTCAACGTCGCGTTCGCGCCGCCGGAACGGGCAAAGGTCAATTGCATGGAATTGACCCGCACGCCCATGTTCATGAAGAAAACCGAGGCTTCGGGCATGCCGACTTCGAGCGAAAGGCTTGGCAGCGCGGCGGAGCCGGAGACAAACTCGTGCACATAAGGGCCAACACCGGTCGTCGTCGGCGCGCCGAGCATGGCCTTCAACCAATGCCCGAAATTGCGTAGATCGACAGGCACGACCACGTCGCCTTCAACGTTGATCACGTCGCGCATGGGCTGCGCTGGGTCGCGGCCCTGGCCCAAGAGATCGCTTGCGATCAGGTTCTGTTCGGAACCCAGTGCCGAAGAAACGAACGGAAACTTGATAAAGTCGCCCACGGGAGGCGTCCCGTAGGTTGCTTCAAACAAACCCAATAGCTGCGCATTCGCGCCATAGGCACGTGCCATGATAATCCTCCAGTTTTTTGGTGAGTGGTCAGCCGAGTTGGCTGTCGGTGGTGTAAATCAGCTCAATTGGCACGATGGCCGCCTTGATGTTTGCTGCGCCTTCGATCACGACCGAGCTTGTGTCGGCGGCGTGAGGCGTCACGCGATCGCATAGGTCGCCAAGCGTTTGATCGGCGATCAATGCGAGAGCTATCTTCTGAAAAAGCGCATCCATCATCTGGTCGCGCTCCGTCGCGGTGCCCGCCTGAACAAAGACTTCCAACGACGCGAGGTGCTGCCAGTAATAGGAAAGCGGCGAAAGGATCGTCTCGGGCTCGCTGGGGTCGCCATCGCGCAGAATGAGCAAACCACCCGTCGGAACCTTCTCGGGCAAGACTTCGTTGCGCAAAACCCTGGGGCCGGAGACGGCCTGAAGGGTTTCAAACAAGGTTTGAAGAACGGTTTCCCGCGTTGTCATTTCTCAGAAATCTCCTGCCAGTTTTGAACGACAAAGCGCGGCAACGCGTCGTTCCATTTCTTTTCGGCGCTTTCGATATCGAAGCGTTTTTTGATCGTGAGCTGGGGGACAAGCACGAACATGATCGCCGTGGTGAGACCGCGACCCGTTCGCATCGCTGTTGCGCTGGCGTGTGCGAAACCGCCGCGCTTGCCCGTCCGCGCGCGCATGTTGTCGGCAACCAACAAGGAAACGGCTCCCCGCCGATAAACGAACCGGAGTCGTTGCCCGTGAACCTGTTCCCATGTTGCTGGCGTGATCTTCTTGCCCATTGCGTACTTGCCAGCAGCAGGCATCGGAACGGCCAGAAACAGGCCTTTCGTCGAACGCAATAATGCGCCATGCGCATAGACGTTGATGATGTTTGGAGCTTTGCTGAAGACAAAGCCCGCCGCATTGATGCTGGCCTGTCCCTGTGGGAACACCATGCCGCGCCATGTGTTCGCTAAACGCTGGCCGAGACCTGCGCTTGTGACTTGGCCGCGCAACTCCAGTTTGAGGCCATCCGTGGCTGCACGAACGCCGAGCGTGACGGCTTGTTCCGCCGCCTTCGTTTCCTGCGCCATGATTTTGGTCAGGCTGCCCTGCAAGGCAGCTGCAAGGCGCAAGCTCATGCGGCCCTCGTATTCAAAGTCCAGACAAGGCGCAACGCATCCGCGACGGGAGAGCCTTGCACGACGTAGTTTTTGCCGCCGATCAGGAACATGTCGTCCTCTTCAGGGTCTTGGATATCCGTCATACGCACAAGCAGCGTGAGCGTGTCCGAGGCGATTTTTGCGTCGCCAAAAGACGCGACTACGTCCGGTTGTTTCAGAATCACACGCACATCGGATCCAGCTCCGCCTGCCTGCGGGAGATAGACCGCATCGGCGGCGATGTTCGGATCCGCAAACAGATCGTCCATCGCCGCCGAGAAAGCGTCTTGCATTGCTTACGTGCTGCTCATCAGCTGCACCGCGAGGCGGGGCCGCTTGTTGATCGGCAGGATCGAGGATTCCGTGCGGATCTCGATAGCCCCGCCGTCCGGACGCGCCAACTGACGGGCATAGATCGGCAGACCGATGGTATTGACCGTCTCGATAAGGTTGGCAGGCGCGCCGTAGGTGACGAAGGTGTCGAGCGTGCCCAAGGGGAACGCAATGCCTTCGCCCGCCGGAACGAGTGTTTCCGTCGCGCCGGTCGAGAGCGTAACCGTGGCCGAGTATTCTTCGAACACGATGCCCCCGAACGGGAAGCGGCGTCGGGCGTCTTCGCGCAGAGGCTGCATGCCCGAGGCGTAGAACTTGTAGGCTTCCACGACCTTGGGATGTCCGATCAGCTTGTCGAAGAATTCCGGCGAGACAAGCGCGAGAACGGAACTCATGCTTTCGCCCTTCAACTCCGTTTCGATCTTGCGCAAAACGTCGCGGATAATCGCTTGAATATCCGAAGTGGCGTCGCCGAAATCGAAGTCCACGGACAGGCGCGTGAGGCCGAACTCCGTGAAGTAGTTGTAGAGCGTCGTGCCTGCGCCGTCCCGCACTGTGCCGCGAAGCGCATTGATTTCCATGAACTCGCGGGTCTGGGCGTGCTTGGCGCGCATGCGGGTCAGCTTGCGCTCCATCAGAACGGCGAGCGGATCGCTGCTGTCCGCGCTGCCGAACCCGCGCACGCCTTGGATGTCCTGCGGCGTGATGTTGTCGTCGTGCGGGATCCACGGCACGGTAAACGAGCGCATCGACCGGCTGTCGCGGTTGGCGACGGTCGAAGGCCCGCCCAAAGGCACAGTCGGCAGAAGGTTCAACACGCCTTCAGCCTGTTCGATCAGGACGGAACGCTGTGTGATGCCTTCGAACCGAAACAGGCCCATCTGGCCGAGGCGCGTGTAGATGTTCGGCAGGATGTTGATGGCCTGCGTCATTTCCGCAAGCGAATAGCCGCCTGCGTCAAATGGATTGATGATGACAGTCATAAGTTTCTCCAGAAGTTAGACATGAAAAAAACCGCCTTGAAGGCGGTTTCGGGTTGAGTATGTGAAGCGGCTTAAGCCGTGTCGCGGACGACAAGGCCGTGGCTTGCAAGCTGGGCGATCTTGGCCGCTTTCTCTGCCGCCAGATCGACGCTGGCGTCATAGGCCAGACGATCTTTCGACAGAATGATGGGGCCGCGAACCGCGACGAGACCGATGGCGTCCGCCGCCGTTGCGTCCACGATTTCCAGCAAGACCGCGCAGGCGTTTTCCGCGCCTTCGTCGCCCACGACCTCGGCTACAGGCGAAGCGCGGTATTTACCGGAAGCCGTGATCTTGCCAAGCACCGCGCCGATGGCATAGGAAGCGCCGGATTTTAGGGTTACGACCTCGCGGCTGTAGCGCGGTTCAAGCTCGTATTTCACGAGATCGCCAAGCGTGAGGTTTTGCGTCAATGCAGTCATGTTGAGTTTCTCCTTCGGGTTTGATGGTTAGGGTTACGCTTTGGACTTCTCGGCTGCCGCGCGGGCGCGACGGACGATGGGGCTGTCGACAGACGTGGACGTGGGGGCTGTCGCTGCCGCAACGACGCCGGTCGCGTTCGAACGTGCGGCCAGCTCGTCGAGAACGGCGCGTCGCATGGCGTCAGGTTTCAGTCCCTTCGCCACCGCTTCGGCCACGTCGAGCGTTACGCCGAGCCTTGCGGCTTGCGCGGCGATTTGGGCCATTTCGGCGTAGCTTTCGCGCACTTTTTGCGTGACTTTCGCCTCAATCGCGGCTTGATCCGCTGTTTCGGGGGCCGGTTCGGCTGCAGGTTGCGGCGGTGTAGGCGCAGGATCCGTTGCCGGAGCGGCAGGCGGCTGCTCAGGTTGCGGCGTTTCAACCTGCGTTTGCGTTTCGATTTTCGGGGCTTCGGTAGTCATCAGCTTGTCCTTTCGGTTTGTTGTGAATGAGGAGAATGTTGGGTTGACGGAATACCCCAAGGCGGCAAGCGCCGCCTCGCGGCTCATCACGGCATCGGCAAGCCGGACATCAAGCGCGGACGCGCCGCGATAGACGCCCGCTTCGGTGCCGCGAACGGTTTCGGCCTGAAGGCCGCGATTTTTTGAGACAAGAGCGACGAAGGCGGCATAAAGCCCATCGACATCGGTCTGGATTTCCTCGCGCGCGCGGTCGGCCAAAGGCTCATGCGGATTGCCATCGACCTTGCGCTCGCCCGCATAGATGAAGTTCCATGCAAGACCGGCTTGTTCGTCCGCGCCGCTTTCATCGACATGGACGGCGACAACGCCGATGGAGCCGACTTCCGCCGTTTGCGTTAGAACGATCTTGTCGGCGTTTGAGGCGATGGCATAGGCCGCCGACAATGCGCCCTCATGGGCCAAAGCCCAGAGCGGCTTGCCATATTGCGCCTTAAGCGCCGCGATCTTGTCGCATAGATCGAAAAGACCCCCGACTTCGCCACCGGGGGAGTCGATCTCGAGCAAAACGGCGCGCGCGGACGGATCGGCAAAGGCGCTTTCGATGTTCTGCCCGACTTCCGCATAGCTGGTCAGACCGCTAAGCGCCGCAAGGTAACTGGAGCGCGTGACAAGCGTGCCAAAGACCGGAACAACGGCCACGCCTTCGGACGTGATCTGCAAATCCTCGTCATCACCGGACGCATTGTCGCCGCCCAGCGTCAAGGTCTCGCTGCCAGCTCCCGTCAAGCGCGGGCCGAGGACGGAAAGCAGCACATCGAGTTTGGGCCGCGCCAGCATCAACGGCGCGCCAAACACGCGGGCGGCAATATGCGGAAGATCGTTCATCATGTTGTCTGCTGTTCCTCAATGGGTTGATTGTTATGCTCGTCCTGTGGCGCATCAGGCTGCGGCGCTGGCAAAGCCTTCGTTTCCTGAAACGAAATCCCAAGCTGCGCTTCCTGCTGCCGTTCCGCCGCGATCTCGGCGTTGACCTGCGCGATGTCGTAGCCGCGCTCGGCGATGGCCTGCGTCCGGCTTTTGAGTCCTGCGTTGATCTGCGCGATTTCGGCGTTGGCATCCTTGAGCGGATCGACCCAGTCCCACTTGGGCGGCAACCAGTCGCAACCCAGATAATCCCCACGTTTGGCCTCAAAGTTGCGGATCGTCAGCGCGCCCGACAGAACGGCCATATCCATCCAGCGTTCCCAAACGCGGCGGCACAACTGCCAAACCATGACCGAGTGCTGCCACGCGCCCACGCGCCGCCGAAACTCGAGCAAAGCCATACGGGAGTTTGAATAGTTCGCCTTCAGCATGTCGCCGGAGACGTAGGCGTAAGGCACGCCCGTCGCTGCCGAGATTTGCAGGATCGTGCGGTACTGAAACGGCTCGTAGGTCTGACCGACATCGGCAGGCGACGAGGTTTGAACCTCTTCGCCGGGTTCCAGCATCGTGACTTGGCCGGGCTGCACGTCCATGACGCGTTCGCCATTCTCGTCTTCCTGCTCCGCCGTATCGAACGGTTCGTTCGGCGCAGGCGTCGTGATGAAGAGCGCGTACATGGCCGCGACCTTCTTGCGATCGAGTTCCGCATCGTCATACTGATCCAGAAGAAACAGCTTCACGATTGCAGGAGCTAAGCGCGAGACGCCGCGCAACTGGCCGGCATCCGCCGCATCCATCAGATGCATGACGTTCAAGGCCGGGATGCGCACCGTTTCGCTTGTCAGATCGGGTTGTGTCAGATCGCCGGGATGACGGCGCAGGAAATGGTACGCCACGCGCCTCCCGTTCCCGTCAAACTCGATGCCGCACCGGATGACGTTGCCGTTTGCAAGAACCTCGTTCTTACTCAAAGGCAGCATCTCTGTCGGCAAAAGCTGCAATTGAAGCGGCACAGACAAACCGAGCGACGCGGAAACAGGCCGAAAGACGAAAAACGTCTCGCCCGTGATAAACATCTCCCGCGCGGCGCGGCGTTGCAGGCCGTAAAAGTCTGTCAGCCCTTCCGCGTCGGCGTAATCTGTCCAGTTGCACCACATTTCCATGACACGGTTTTTAAGCCGCGCGTTGGCAATCTTGCTCGACGGGGTAATTCCGTCGCCCACGGCGTTACCCGTCCAGCTTTCCGCTGCGTTTGTTGCATAGCCGTTGTTCCGAACGAGATAACGCGCACGTGCCGTAATCGTAGGCCCGGCGCTAACCAGAAGCGTGTTTAGATGCAGGCGCGACGGCTGGAACGCCCGTAGGCGCCTATTGCCTTGGGAGGCCTCGAACCCTCCTGTCGAGAGCGAGCCGAAAGCCCCGCGCCAGACGCGCGTGATGTTTGAGAGCAGCCCCATCCTAAAGCCCCTTTCTGCCCGACGTCAGGACACGACGGCGCGGTTTGCCGCTTTCAAGAACGGCGATACGTTTTTCCAAATCGGTAATGGCCGAAGCCATCTCGGCATCCGTTGCGTAAGAGATGCGGCGGCCCTCGACATCAATGCTGCGCACCCCGCGCCAGCGCGCAGCGAGCAACGCCTCAAGGCGCGCTTTCATGTCGTCAAGGGTCATGGGCCTATCTCAAATAAGATGAATGAAACGTCCGTCGTTTGCTTGGCGGCTTGCGGCGCAACACGCCTGCGCTGCGCGGAGGCTCTTCGGCTGTGTCCGCGATCTCTCGTTCTTCCGCCGCGACTTGCGCTTCAAGTTCTTTCCACCGCGCTTCCGAAAAGCGATCAATGCCGACGATCCAAGCGGCTGCGCGGGCGTAAACGCGGCAGTCGAGCACCTCGTTGCGTTCTCGGAGCTTCTGCCATTCCAACCGCGAGAAGCCACGTTTTGTTTTGACGGTGACAAGTTGCTCCGCCGTCAGTTGTTTGATCCATTCGCTGTCGATGCCTTCAGACAGATGCACCGTGCCGGGCGGAAACAATGCGCCGTCTTCGATCTCTTCGGCTGTCGGGCGGGCAAGACGCAGGAAACGATAGGTTTCTGTTTTAAACGTCGACCCCGCGACAACCCAGAGCTTCGCGCCGCGCCTTATTTTGCGCCCGCCTTCGCTGACATCGACGTATGTCGGGCCTGTCACGGGACTGGCGCGGTTGAAACCTTCCGCACCTTTGACGGCCATGACCTGAGCGCCGCCCATCTTGCGCGTCCACGCATAGACGGCAGGCGCTTCATAGCCGGAGTCCACGGCCAGTTTGGCAATGGTCAGATGCGGGCCGTTTTCATGTGGCCATGTCTGTGTCAGCAGTTGAGCCAGCGCATCCCAAACCGCCGGATCATCCGGCCCGCCTGGAATGACGATGTGGTCGACAAGCCAGCTTTCGAGGCTGCGGCCCCACGCCCAGACATCGACTTCGATGCGGTCTTTTTGAACGTCTGCGCCTGCAGTCAGGAACAGACCTCCTTTGAGAACCCTTCCCAGACGATAGGGCTCGCGGCGCTCGCACAAGATTTGCCAATCAGGCGCTTCGCCGCTCTCGACCCACGTCTCGCCAAGCACGCTGTTCTTGAAACCTTTCATCGCCTCGTCGTTTCCCTGCGCCGCTTCCCAATCGCGGGCGATGCGCTCCCAGCTCAGCCAGCCGTGCGGCGAATACAGGCTGGAGATATGGTAACCAACCGTCAGCGGATCGGCACTGATCGCCGTCGCGCGCCATTCCCCATGCTCCAGCATGAAGGTTTTATGGCGCTCATTGATCCGCGCCTCGCAATGTTCGCAGTGATAGGCGACCGTTTCCGGTTTGCCTTTCTCCCAACGCAGCCTCTCGAATTGCAAAACCTGCTTGTGGCCGCAAAACGGGCACGGGATAAAATATTTGCGCTTGTCGCTGGCATCGTATTCGCGCTCGATGCGCGAGATGCCCTTGATTGTCGGCGTCGAGCACAGGAACACCTTGCGTCGCCACGCGAAGGTGCGCGTGCGAGCTTCGGCCAGCGCGACAGGATCGCCTTCTTCGCCCGCGCTTGCGGGATAAGCGTCGACTTCATCGAGAAACAGATAGCGTGCGGGCATGGAACGCAGGCCCACCGCGCTGTTCGCGCCGGTTATGACCAAGATCCCGCCCGGAAACTCCTTGGACAGGATCGTATTGCCGCTGTCGCGCGACCGCGCCGGAGCCACGCGCTCCCGCAGGATGTCACTTTCTTCGATGAGCGGGTCGATGCGCTGCTGGCTGAAACGTCGCCCCAGCTCGACGGTCGGCTGCACTGCCAACATAGGGCCGGGGGCGTGATGGATGACGTAGCCGATCCAGTTGTTGCCGCACTCCGACCCGCCAAGCTGCGCGCCTTTCATCAGCACGACGCGCTGGTAAGGCGACGACGGCGACAAGGAATCCATGATCTCGCGCAAATACGGCGTGCGGCTCGTGCGCCAAGGCCCGGCCTCGTTCGCGCCGCGCGGCGAGAGAACGCGATTCTCGTCCGCCCATGTCGAAACCGTGTGATCCGGATCCGGCGTAAGCCCGTCCATCCAGCCGCGCAGGATCGCGTCCGCGCCGTCGAACGAGGCGAGGCTTTCTTCGATGCCGATCATGAGCGGATTTCGATCTTGATGTCGGCAAGCTGCGCCAGATGCTCGCGCACCAGCTTTTCAAGCGCGACCTGAACCTGATGCGTGTCCGCGCCGATGTCAGAGGCCAGCGCGGATGCGACGCGCGTTGGCCACATCTGCCATGCATCGCGCTCCTGCCGTGCAATCCGATAGATCAACGCGACAGCTTGCGCCCTGTCGACCAACTCGCCTTTAAGCTTCTGCAGTTTGACGCGGCGCTCTTGCGCTTTCAAAACTTCATTCGCCGTGCGGGCTTGGACGAAGGTCGTGCCGCCGCCTGTTATAGGCGCGTGGCCGGACTCTCGTAGCGTATCGCCGACGGCGCGGATGGCCGCTTCCGGCACAGCTTTGCCTTTCGGCTTTTCTTTGCCTCGCACTTGCGCGGGATCCGTATTCGTCGCCAAGGCCGCGATGGCCTTATCCGCGTCAATTGTCCCATCGCTTTCAAGCCGGATGCGGCCCGATGCGATGGCTTTCTGCACCGCGCCGCGACTTTTGCCCCACAGATCGGCGAACTGTCGTTGACTGACTCCCATATGTCATTTTCCTGCGCTCCAGCGTCGCCTTTGCACGATCATCTAATGATCGGGATAAGCCGAAGAAAGCCATCTGATTGCTCACAATTGACTGGATAAGTGCCGCGAATGAAGCGTTCATGATGGCGAAAGGAGGACACAAACATGTCCAAAAAACCAAGCAAAACAGGCAAATCCAAGCCGAAAACCATCGTCAAGGCCGCGATCAAAACCAAGGCCCAAGGCAACGGCAAATCCATCGACGAAAGCAAACTCTCCGCGTCTATGCAGGCAGGTCTTGCCGCCGTCGCAGCCATGAAGCCGACAAATAACGCGCCTGCGCGGGAGACGAAACTCACGAAGGTTATCGAACTGTTAAGCCGCCCCGAAGGCGCGACTATCGACCAGATTGTCGATGCGACGGGCTGGCAAAAACACACGGTGCGTTCGGCAATTTCTCATGCGCTCGGCAAGAAACGTGGTTACCAAATCGTTTCCGAAAAGCCAAAGGACGGCAAGCGCACCTACAAGATCGCCGCACCAAAGCAATGAAACGATCCCTCCGCGCCGGTTGATTATCTAACAATCAACCGGCGCTTATCTTCGCAATCATATGATCCCTAATTGAGTGGATAATCTTGCGACGAAGAGCGATCATCACCATGTAATGAGAAACGCATTTATTGGAGGCCATTATGCAAAACAACAACCCGCTTCCCACCGCCAACCCCGAATGGGGATTTTGGGGCACAAGCGTCCGCAGCGACTACGATGCACCGATGGTTTGGAACGCGATGAGCAAACTGCTTGCGGAGCGCTTCGATCTTACGCCTGAACATACGCGCGATCTTCTTGACGCCCGCTTCGGTCGCCATCTCGCTGACGAGTTAAGCTTCATCAAAGACGGCCCCGCAAGCCCCGAAGCGATTGCCAAGCATATCGAGACCATCCTGAAGGACAGGAGCTGGAGAGAGTATTTCAGAAAAGCGATTCACGAAACCAGAGCCGCACAGGAGGCAATTATGGAAAACACAATCCTTGTTCGTTTTGCCAGCAAACCGTGCGACATCGGCGACGTTAAAGCAGCCCAAAACAATGATAGTCTTCGAGCCGAAGCCATCAAGATTATCGAGACGATCACCTTGAGCGCAGAAGAATACGATGCCTTCACACAGTCTTTTCTATCTGACCACGCTTGGTGCTTAGGCAAAGGCGGTTGCTCAAAAGGCCGCGTTTGCGTGGTCGAAGTTACGGCCCCCGATAGGCAACCACTTTACATCAATCCGGAAGGATACGGTTACGCGCGCTATGTTGGATTCAAGGCACCGGATCATGCCACAAGATTTCCAGATGTGCGGGTTCAGCTTTCAGGTCATGACGGAAACGCCTTCGCTATCCTCGGCCAGTGCCAACGTATGGCACGCAAAGAAGGCGTGCCGGGCGATCAAATCAAAGAATTCATGACCGAGGCGTCAAACGGCGATTACGATCACCTGCTTGCCATATGCATGCGCTGGTTCGATTGCGTTTAAGATAAAGATTCTGTCGGGCGCGTTCCAATCCGTTCGGAAAAGCGAAGCAGATAACCGTCTGGATCAAGAAAAACAAGCATTACAACCCTAACGGGCAACAATCATTTTCTGACTAGCTAATTCTTTCTGACAACACTAACGTTTATTTTCGGATGGTTAGAAAAGGACTTGCGATGAAACGAATGATTATCTCAGCTCTATGCGGTATATCACTCGCGTGGCTTCTTTTCATAGGCGGTATAAAATTACTTAAGTTTCTTGGCTCATAAATGAGAGAGGATGTCATGCCAAACTTGGCCGAAAAAATATTAAAAGTTGTTGAGCGTAAGGATGGCCTTACGGATAGAGAGATAACCAATTTACTTTTTGGACACACAACGGGGCCTCAACAAGTCAATGCTGAATGCAGGTTATTAGCTGCCAAAGGAATTATTAAACGCGTCCACAGAGATATCGATGGATTAATTGGTAATTTTATAGGAACCCCTGTTCAGCATGCCAACAACTTAAAAACCAACGAGAAAAATAAATCTCTTGAGTCCGGAACAGAGGACTTTATCAAAGCAAAGATACAATCTTGGCTCCAAAGAGATGGATGGACTGTTGACGTCAAATGGGGAAAAGAGAGAGGCATAGATATTCTGGCAAATAGGGGAAAGGAAAAATGGATCATCGAGGCAAAAGGTATTGGCTCCTATCAACCAATGAGGGTGAATTATTTTTTAGGCGCACTTGCTGAGCTATTGCAAAGGATGGATGATCCATCTTCATCATATTCTATTGCTATACCGGATCACCCACAATACAGGGCCTTGTGGAAGCGCCTTCCATCACTAGCAAAAAATAGAACCACCATATCTGCTCTTTTTGTTTCAGAGACAGGTCAAGTTAGCCAGACCGAGTAGTGTCCTTATTTAGATACCTTGTCTTGATGCCTTCTTTCCCGTAAACTCTTCCCACCGCTTGACGATCACGTCGCAGTATTTGGGATCCAATTCGATCAGCCGTGCCTGACGCCCAGCTTTCTCGCAAGCGATGAGCGTACTGCCGGATCCGCCGAAGCAGTCCAGAACAATGTCGCGGCTCTTGCTGCTGTTGCGGACGGCGCGTTCAACAAGCTCAACGGGCTTCATGGTCGGATGCAGATCGTTCTTCGTCGGCTTGTTCACAAACCACACGTCACCCTGATCGCGCGCGCCGCACCAGAAATGATCGGTACCTTGTTTCCAGCCATAGAGGATCGGCTCGTACTGGCGCTGATAGTCCGAGCGCCCAAGCGTGAAAGTGTTCTTGGCCCAGATGACAAAGGTCGACCATTTGCCGCCCGCTGCGACGAAAGCTTTTTGCAGCGTGTGCAGTTCGCTCGACGACATGCAAACGTAGATTCCGCCTTTGCAGACCGCGATCATATTCACGCAAGCGTCGTAAAGGAACGCTTCGAACCCTTCGCCCAGGTTGTCGTTCATGATCCTGCGGTCATTGCCGCGCAACTTGTCCTTGGCCGTGTTGCCGTAATCCACGTTGTAGGGCGGATCCGTGAACACCATATCCGCCAAAGCGCCATCGAGAACCTTTTCAACATTGGCAAGGACGGTGCTGTCGCCGCAGAGCAAACGATGGTTGCCGAGAACATAAACGTCACCGGTCTTTGTCTTCGGTTCCGCTGGCGCTTCCGGAACAGCATCGTCATCCGTGTTGCCCTCGGTTCCTACCGCATCTCCCAATAGGTCGGCAAGCTCTTCGTCTGAAAAACCAATCACAGACAAATCAAAATTGAGCGACGCCAGCGCAGTCAGCTCCGTTTTCAAAAGGCCGTCATCCCATCCCGCATCAAGAGCGAGCTTGTTGTCAGCGATGACGTAAGCGCGTTTTTCTTCTTCGGTCAGATGGTCGAGCACAATAACGGGTACGCGCTCAAGTCCAAGATGCTTAGCGGCCTGAAGCCGTCCGTGCCCTGCGATAATTTCAGCGGATGCATCCACGAGTATCGGATTTACAAATCCGAATTTCATCATGCTGGCCGCGATCTTGCCTATCTGCTCTTTTGAATGGGTGCGCGGGTTGTTGACATATGGCACGAGCTTGTCGACATCCCAAAGCTCAATCTTGCTCGCGATATTATGCAGTGTTGAAAAGGTCATGCTGATCCGTGTTCTTTGATGGCTTGAGTTGACAAAGCGCAAAAGGCATAAGCTGCGACCAACGGCACCACGCCGTTGCCGCAAAGTCGGAGCCTGTCCACCCTGTTGGCCAGCCCATCAGCGCCTCGACAAACAGCGGGTTCAAGGTGCGGGGCGCGTTCGAGATAGCGCTGCCACCCAGCCTCGTCCTCGGGGCCTGGCGGGAAAGGTTGCTCCGCGTCTTCGCTTTGCTGTCGACGAGAACGCCGTCTTTCCAGTCCCGCGCCGTCGGCGTCGCCCACTGGCGCATCATCTCGCTTCGGTTCAAACCGCTCGAACGCTTGCCAGTGCAGGCGCGCGGCGTGGGCCAGTATTTGCTGGCTTCGGTCAGACTGATCCCGTGATCCGAACTTGTGCTGCCCGGCTCGTGCGCCCGAGGCGTTGGCCATAACACCGATTGCGCCGTCAGAGATCCGAAGCAACGATCCGTCCTGTCGCCGTTCCGTTTGAGGAACGTGTTCTGCTTTTCGCCGCTCTCCTGAGCCCTCGGCGTAAGCCAAGATGAAGAGCCGCTCGCGCTTGTGCGGCGCGCCGACTTCTGCCGCTGTAAACAAGCCCGCCTTAACGCGATAACCCATTGCTCGAAGGTCATCGTGGACTTGTTCAAATCCCAGTCGTAGATGTCCGCCGACGTTTTCAAAGAAACAGACTGGCGGTTTGACTTCGCGAACGATCCGCGCGATGTGCGGCCAGAGATGGCGCGGGTCTTTGTCGCCGAGCTTGCGCCCCGCCACAGAGAACGGCTGGCATGGATAGCCGCCGTGGACGATATCCACCATGCCGCGCCACGCTTTGCCGTCGAAGTTGGCAACGTCGTCCCAGACAGGCGCGCGATCCAGGGCCTTGTCTTCCATCCGCGCCACTAGAGTGGCTGCGGCATAGCTTTCCCGCTCGACGTAACAAACAGTTCGATATCCTGGCATGGCAAGGTGGAGACCGAGGTCGAGCCCACCCGCGCCCGCGCAGAGCGAGAGGCCGAACAACGCGCGCCATTTTGGGCATGCGTGATCGCCTCCGGAGGCAGGTAAAGCCAGACCATTCAAATCAAACCTCTGTTGTTACGAAAAGCTGGCTTCCCTTTGTCAGGAGTCCAGGCAGGAATCCGCCTCCACGGGGCGGTTTAACTCTTTGTTTTCCATGAGATAATTGGGCTACGCTCGAAACCACAAGATGTGGGGTGGCTTCCCGCTTTCAACCCCTACATGTAGCGAAGTCCTGCGCTCTTGCCGCCAGCATACGTTGGGGCCGAGGGAGGACCCGCTCGTCTCCCGATCATGCCGTGCAGTCTGGCAGAAAATGCGCAAACGACGCAGAACTAAAATGCGCATGGGGTTTATCAATAAATTGAATCGCTTAAAGAACGTGTGCGCATTTTTGCCTATCCGCCTTGGATGTGTCGCTTGTAAGGGAGCGTGATTTTCTCCTTCGGATTGCTCAAGCGATGCACGATTTTCATGAGCGCGATTCGCCAATCGTACTGCAGCTTGCGCACTGACCAGCCCAGCTCAAGCGACATGCGTTTCCAGCGAACGCCGTTGGCCCGCAGCCACACGAGACGCACTTCCTCGCGCTCCAGCCACATGAGCCACAGCATGACCTCGTCCATCTCGGTGATCTGGTGCGCCGAGGGCGGGCCGGGTCTGACGTGCGCGTCCTCCCATCCATACGCTTCCATCGCTTCGCGGACGATGGGCGGCCATGCGTTGAAGTATCCTTGCACGGTGACCTTGGGCAGCTTGCGCATCGTGTGCGCCGCTTGCTCAATCCGATCTGCAACATCGGACACGGTCTTCTTGGCGCGGGGGCTCATGCGACCCTCCCGTAGGTCTTGCCCTCCAGCATGTCGCGCGCCCATTGGCAGTTGTCGATCTTGGCAAACTGCAGGAGCGCGATGCGCGTCTCCTCAAGCGTGGTGAAGCCATAGCGGAACAGCATCTCGCCGAACAACGTTTCGGGACTCGTGCCACGCGCATGACGCCACCCTGTCCAGAAAGCGCCGCTCGAACAAACGCGGCTTTCACAGATGTCGTACCTGTCACGCACGCGCACATCGTAGACGCGACCCGTGTGCGAGTATTTCCAGTAGATGTTGGCGTCACGCGCCTTGATCCGGTTTGCCATCATGAGATGCACCTCCTGTCAGTTGGGATTGGAAAATGGGGAAAGGTTTTGGGCATCGCGGAACCTGTCCGCGTGCAGACTCCCTCGACCGTTGGAGGAGAGAACGCCGCAAGGCGTCTCTCTCTCCCGTAGGGAGAGTGGGAAAACGTCATTCTGTCATTCTGGAATAACGCGCTGAGAAATAAGGCGAATTTTCCAGATTTCCGGACTGCCGGGCAGAATGACGTGTCATTCTGGAAATGGGTTGTAACGCTATGAAAACAAAGGCGGATTCTAGAATGACAGAATGACGCCGCGTCTAGAATGACGTCATTCTGGCCCAGAATGACAAAACGAAGACCCAGAATGACAGCCGGTTTGGATGGGTTTTTGCGGGCAAAAATCATGGCTCGCCCCCATCGTGATAGACCCAGATTTCGGGGTTCTCGACTGGCAGGATCGCGCCGTCGTTCGGCTGTTTGAAATGCGTCGGCAAGAGCGGGATCATCACGTCCGTGATCTCGCCCGTTTGCGGATCCACGTCCGGCTCCGCGCGCGGGATTTCCATTCCCTCGACGCACATCATGCCGTACTTGCTCTTGGCAGCGCCGTCCTTGTTGAACTTGATGTAGCCCTTTGTGGTCAGCACATCGATGCGGTCGCGGATGGAGTGGGAGCCGCCGAGTCCCGCCTTGTTTTCGAAGGCCTGAGAGAATTGCGTGGGGGAATAGAGACGCCCACGTTGCGCTTCGTCGTAAAGAAGCTGCAAGATCACATCGTGGCGACGGCGGCGTTCGTTATCGAGGCGCTCGCCATGCTCCTTGTTGACGAGGCGCTTGGACTGGTGTTCGACCTCGCGCCAGATGCCGTTGATCTTGTCGACGTATTTTGAGGGTATTGCCTTGCCGTTGCGCAGCTCGAACATTAGCTCGCGCACGCTCTGGCTCTCGTCGGGGCGAAACATGATGATGCCAGTCGTGTAGAAGCTGCGCAAACTGCCCGCGCCGCTGAGGGCCTGAAACGGGTCTTCTTCCAGCATGCGCTTCGTGATTTTGCGCGTGTGGTGGGCGAGAATGACGCCCGCTTCGGGATTGACGAGAAAACGAAGCTTTTCGACGCGCTCCTGAAGGAAGTTCAGCATGGCGGTGTTGTCGTTCTCGCCGCCGTTTTCGCCTGCGTCGAACACATTGCGCAGAGGGTCGATGGCGATCACGTCCAGCAGTTTCGGATCAAAGTGACGCGCAATCGTCTCGCGCACCATCTCGACGCCCTTGTCGTCGAGGATCAGGCGCACCTGCGGCGTGATGACGAGGTTTTTGCGAACGAGAGGCAAAATCTCCGGGTCAATATCCATCTGCTGCAGCCGTTCGCGCAGATAATGGTATCCAATCTCGGTTTGCAGGCAGAACACGTTGAGAGGCCGTGGCGGGATGAAACCGAGAAACGGCCTTCCGGCTGCGGCATGCACCAGAAGAGAAAAAAGAAAATCGGACTTGCCAACCTTGGGCGCGCCGCCGAAGACCGCAAGGCCGCTGGGCGTCAGAATGCGCGGGGCAAGCAGGTCTTCCGGCATAGGGCTGTCATCGTCAAGAATGGCTCCGACAGGATAAGCGGGGATCGTGGCCACGGCGGGCGGCGTAACGGGTTCGGGCATCGCAGCCTCGACATGGGCGCGGACATCCATGCCTTCGGCGACAGCGTCCGCCGCGTCCCAGCCGCCGGGCTTGCCTTGCGGGATGGGTAAAATGCCAACGCTTCTGGCTCCGGCGGCCAGCGCCGCCTGCGCGGCTTTTTGCGCATAGGACAGGCCCGGCAGGTCATTGTCCGGCCAGATCAGGACGCGCTTTCCGGCCAAAGGCGACCAGTCCGTCTTGTCGGTCGGCGCATTGGAGCCGCACACGGCGCTCGTGGCTGGAACGCCCGCAGCGATAAGGGCATCCGCCGCTTTTTCGCCTTCGGCCAGAACGACGACGTCAGCCTTTGCGATGTCCGGCTGCTTATAGAGGGGGCGGCCCGAAGTGGGGGCTTCAGATTTATGGGTGACGGCGTTCCAAATCCTGAAGGTCTTTTTACGCTGGCCGTTTTCCTCGTATTCGTGGCGATAGACGACAAGAAGGATCGTGCCTTGGGCATCGGTGTAATTGTATTGGGCGACAGGCGCGCCAATTTCAGGGGCTTTGCTTTTTACCGTTTTGGAAACCGGCGCAGGCAGGCGCTCGGCCATGTTCAGATATTCGGCAATGTTTCGGATCGCGGTTGTGTAGTCCTCGCGCCGGACGATCTGCCAAACATCGATCAGGTCGCCAAACTTCTGGCCCGTGGCAAAATCTTCGCCGACGCCCATCTTGTTCTTGCGCACGCTGAGCTTCAGGCTCTCGCCCGGCGCACCGTAGATATCGCCGCAATGGAACTCTTCGCCGACATAAACGCCGTTCGGCAAAAGATGGTCGAGGATTTGCCGATAGCAATCGGCCATGCGTTCCTTGAGCAGGACGACATCGATTTTCTTGCGCTGGTCGGGGCCTTGCCGCCGCGCATCGTTGAAGTCCATCTTCTCATGTGCCATGCCAACACCTCTCGGCGTAGGGGCAGCACATGCATAGGTAAAAATCGGGATTGGCGGCTATGCGGGGCAGCTGCTGGCCTGCATCGGTGGCCTGCAGAATGTTGACGGCCTTGTCGCTCGTGCTTTGCGCCAGCAAGGCATCGAATGGCACAAGCTCGTGATAAAGCTCCTGCGTGTCCTTGTTGAGCGCCGTGAAAAGCGCGGGACAACGTGCCAGATCGGGCATGTAGCCCTGATAAAGAGCGACTTGCGCGGCATAAAGCGGTTTAGAGATCGCAAGGCCGCGCTTTGCCAAATCTTGCCAGCTTTTGTCCTTGAGCGCCTTGTGTTCCCATAGTGAAGGGAACACAAACCATGATGGCCCTCCGACGATGACACCGTCGATGTGGCCCTTGATGCGTCCCTTGGCAACCGAGAACCCGAACTGCCCGCCGTCCGCTTTGTGCGTCCGAAGATCGAAGCCCGCCGCGCGCAGCCAATTGATCGACAAGGCCTCAAATTGATGGCCTACCGCAAAGATGCGCAAAGTCTGACCATTGAAATCCTTGCCGGGGTCTTTGGGCGCGCCAACGTACTCATACTGGATGCGGCGAGAGCACGGGTCGCCAAGCATGGACGCGCCCAGATACTCGCGGCGCGGCTGTTTCTCACGCTCGGCGATCAGAGCCGCGTCCACCAGTTCATTGATGCGAACGGCGATGGGAAGCGCGCGCGGATCCAGCGGGGGCTTGTCGGAGCCGTGGTTGAAGTCGAGCATCAAAACGGCACCTCCGGACTGCCTTTGCGCATGGCGTCCTGATAGGCCGTGACGACAACCTCGATTAGCGTGAGAACCTGTTCCTTGCTGTAGGCGGAAAGCGGCTTGTCCATGCCGATCTCGGCCACGCATTCGCCAAGCGGCTTAAGGCAGGCGTTAAGGGAAGCGCGTTCAAAATCCGTCATGTCAATCATGCCGCCAGACTCCTTGAAAAGACGAGCGTACAGATCGAGGCAAAGCATCGAGCAGAAACGTCGTGCAGGTTTTTGGGGTTGTTTGATCAGCGCGGGCATAAAGCCGAAGCCGCGTTGTTCTCGGTAACAAACGGCGCACCATTTCACGCGGCCTCCCTGTTTCCGACGGCTTGTTCGACCAATTGGCGAATGCGGCCTTTATTGAAGCGGAAATTAAGCAGGCAGGACGCGCGATACTTCGTCATGCTGAAATCCATCCGCGCCGTTTCGCCGAGCAAGGCGAGCTGCTTTTCGCTGGCAGGTTCGTTCATCCAGCGGCGGGTCTTGTGGGCGCTTTCACTTGTCTCGTGCTCGTTCAGGAAATCGTCGGCCACGGCCATCATGACGACGCGCTCGCCCGTGCCGAGAATTTGCACAGCGCGCTCGAACCCGCCGACGGCGTGCCAATAGCCGCCAAGCCAGAAGATCGCGGCCCATGCGGAAAAACCGGAGGCCATCAACGCCGCGTCATCGTCGAACAGGTCAATCCAACGGAAACTGCTGCGTTTCAGAAGGTCAATTTCTGTCAGGGAGAAGTTTTCGAGGGGGAGCGGTTCTTCGTCGCCTGCGCCCGCTTCGCCCGTCGCAGCACTGGAGAAGAACTCGAAACCACACAAGGCGCATTCCTGCGCTGAAAGAGGAACGGTCGCGCCACACTCGGGGCAGTCCTTCGTGGGCGCTTCGCCCTGAACGGTTTTGCCATCCAGATTGACATCTTGCTCCAAACTGCCGTGCATCAACGTGGATGTGCCGAAATCGAGCACGATGCAGTCGGTTTTTATGACGCCGGGATGCTCCTTGGGATCTATGGTGCGCAAGCCACGTCCGACCATCTGGATCATGGTCGACTTATAAGAGCTTGGGCGCAGCAAAAGGACACAGGATGTCGGCGGATAGTCCCAGCCTTCTGTCAGGACGGCCACGTTGACGATCACGCGCGCGGTGCCTTGCTGGAACCGCGCCAAAGCTAGGCGGCGGTCGCTGTTCGCCATTTCGCCGTGGACGATGACCGCTTCAATGCCGTTGTTCTGGAAGGTCTGCCGGACGTTTTCGGCGTGCGCGATGGTGGAGCAGAACACGACCGTTTTGCGATCATGCGCCTGTTCCTGCCAATGCCTGACAACCGCGCCGGTAACGACAGGCCGGTTCATGATCTCCTCGACTTCGTTCATGTCGAAATCGATTGCCGTTTTGCGCACTTTTTTGAGGTCTTCCTGCACGCCGACATCGACGACGAACGTGCGCGGCGGAACGAGATGGCCGGATTTGATGAGTTCGGCCAGCCTGATTTGGTCGCCGACATTATCGAAGATCGGGCGCAAGGCTTTCTGATCGCCGCGATTGGGCGTTGCCGTCAGGCCGAAAAGCATCAGGTTGGGATTCTTGGCTTTTGCTTCTTCAATGATCCGCAGATAACTTGCGGCAGCCGCGTGATGAGCTTCGTCGATAACAAGCAGATCAAGGAACGGCATACGCGACAAATTGTCCTGTCGCGCCAAGGTCGGAACCATCGCAAACGTCGCGCGCCCATGCCATGACTTGCTGTTGGCATCGTAAATGGACGTGGTCAGTCCTGGATTGACCCGCGCAAACTTCGTGACGTTTTGCGCCGTCAACTCATCACGGTGGGCAAGGATCGCAGCTTTGCCGCCCATTTCGCGCAGAATGTCGCCCGTTGCCGCCGACAGCATGATGGTTTTGCCAGCGCCTGTCGGGGCGACGCCGAGCGTATTGCGCCGCTGCTTTAGCGCAGCGACGCAATTTTCGACAAAGATCTTCTGTCGTGGCCGGAGGAGCATCGGACACCCTTAAACAAACAAAACGGAAAACGAGGATTAGCGAGCCCAGGTCGGGACGTTGCTGTTCGGCGTTCCTTGCTGCTGCGGGGACTGTTGCTGTTGAGGCTGAGTCTGCTGGACAGGAGCTTGCGTTGGCTGCTGCGCATATCCGGTCTGTGCGCCGAACATGACGCCGGCATATTCGGGGTTCTTGCGCGTCAGAACGTACTGCAGGCGATTTTTGTCGGCATAATTGTCCTTGCCTTTTTCGATGCCGATTTTGGCGACAAATTGCAGGCCATTAAACGCACCCCAATCTTGCGTGATGCGCTTCTGCTTCGATGCGGGGCTGTCGTCGTCAGGATCAAGACCAAAGGCGCTGTCCAGCATGGCGCGCAGGGCCGCTTTTGTGATACCCCACGCCTTGGATTGCCCGCGTTCGTCGACCTTGCCGCCGGAAACGGTCATGTTCTGCCAGAACTTGCGCTTAGCGAACGGGCCTTCGAGAACCGTAAACTCGCAGTTGAGATATTCCACGTCGCTCGTGTTGCTGCAGGTCAGCCAGCCGCCTTGTCCCGCGCTGCCGGGGCGAATGGTGATGACGACCTTGGCAATCGTGCCCGCCGGAATAAGCTCGCCGACCTGTTGTTGTCCGGCGTCGTTGAAATCCATCCCTTGGTTCTGGTACATGTGTCTTTACTCCTGTGCTTGTTGAACGACATTTGCGGGGGTTTCGGCATCGGTCGGCTGTGGCCTGCAAAACTCCAGCCGTTCCGATGCCGTCTTTGTGAGGGGTTGCCTGATTTTGTCCATGAGCCTCCCAAGATGCGGCTCCTCAATCATGGCGAGGCGTCCGCTGCGGTCACCCGCCGGATAGCTCCACGGGTTCAGTGCCTGACAGACGAACGCGCGATAGGCGGATCCATCATCGGCCTTGATCTCGGCCATCGTAACGACTTGGTCGACGATGCCGGGTAGTTCAAGGCCCGTCTTGCTGCCGTCGATCTGCGGCGTGAAGATGCGGCGATTGAAGTCATCCGTCTTTTCATCGAGGATCCCGACAAACCAGACGTTCTTGCCGCGCGTGTGCTGCAAGTGCGTGAGCCAGCCGATCATCTCGCGGCCCAAGAGGCCATAGGCGCCTCTCGTATCCGGCTTGCCTGTCTTTTCGCTGATGGCTTCGGGTTGACCTGTGCACCATTGGAAACACAGACGCGCGGCGACCGTGATGCTGTCGACAAAGATCGTGTCGTATTTGTCGAGCGCAGCCGCGTCGCCGAACTGGCTGCAAACATGATCGTAATGCGCCTGACTATAGGGCTGGTTGTCACGCAGCGCCGGATTGGGGCCGCCGATATAGGCCGCAAAGTCACGGCATTCCTGCCATGTGCGCGGACGGATCGTGTCGCCAGCCCATCCTTCGACGGCAAGATCGCCAGCTTCAAGGTCAATGAACAACGTGCTGGCCGCATCGAGCGTCCAGAGCAAACTGGTCTTGCCGATTTTCCAACGCCCGAAAATGCAGCCTTTGATGCCGCGCTTTTCAGCCAGTCTTTGATCGGCGGTGATGATTTGAAATGTCATGTTACGCCTTGTTCTTGGGTTTGAGGGTATAGGTCTCCCGTCCCGGCACGACTGCGCGCGCGGGAGCGAGGATTTTCTGAATGTCCGGAGGCGCTGCAGCGTATTTGCGCTCGTCGACTTTGAACTCGGCCTTCGCATAGTGCTTGGCCATCTCGGCGGGCATGGAATCCAGCGCCGCGATCAGTTTGGTCTGATCCCATTTGACGGTCTTGCCGACTTCGGCGGCAACGTCAAAGCCACAATCTTCCAGATGCACAACGCCTGTGTCTTTTCCGGCATCAAGCCGCGCCTTCTGCGCCGCCTCGCTGTATTTGCGGTTCAGCGCACAAGCGAGCTTGTCCTTGCGCAGTTTAAGCAGCGTTGTGTCTTTGTCGAGCAATTCGATCAGATCAGCCAGCTCAGGCGTTGCCAACGCGGCAATCGCGGCGATATCCATTTCATCAAGCGCGGCAGGATGGAAATTGCGAATGTTCATTGAAGGCCTCCATAATTTTGTCCGTAAAATGCAATGAGAGCAGCCTCGGCCATGCCGTCGTCCTTGCGGCGCGACCACAGATGCGCAAAGCGCGGCATCAATTGGCTGGCGCGATAACGCGCATCGTCCTTGTTTTTGGAAACCTTGAGCTTCGCTTTCCACGCAACGGGGGTCACAAGCGTCATAGGAAGAAAATGAGCGGCCACGATGCCTTTGATCGCGCCATAGCTCTCGCCAAACGAGAACATGCTGGCGACGCCCTGTTTCGGCATGGCGGACACGCGTTCGACAAAAACGCCCACGCGCGCGGCGTTCTTCGTTTTGTCGTCGATGATGTTGGAAAGAGCCGTCAGGTCAAGAACGCGACGCGTCCCCTTCGCCTTGCTGATCGTCAGCGTCGGCATGGGGCACACATCCATCTCTTCGCCGAAGCGAAAAGCCAGAGCGCCGGACAGGCCGGGATCAATGCCGACAAAAAGCGTCATTCAGGGATCTCCACGCTATAGAGATCCTTGTGCTTCACGCGGCCCTTCGTGACGGCGACGATTTTATCGGCGATAGCTGGGCGCGGACGGCGCTTTCCATTGGCGTATCTGGATACGTTCATGGCAGCGCTTGAGCTGTCCATGCCAAGCATCCGCGCGAATTCCGCGTAGGAGATGTTATTCTTTGTGAGATAATCGGCCAGTTTCATGGCCTGATTACATATCCTATCAGGATAGGTTAAATCAAGATTAATATGGCCTGATTGGATAGGAAAAAGAAAGTATTTGCGTTAACCATCCAATTCGGATAGGATGGGCCATCCAAATTGGATGGGGTGACGAACATGAACAGATTGAAAATCATAAGAAAACAGGCTGGCTTCACTCAAGAAGAGGTTGCCAAAAATTTTAAGGTCACGCCACAAACAATTTTGCGTCTCGAGAAGGGAGAGCGTGGCGTTACGCTTGATTGGCTCGAAAAACTGGCAAAATTTTACAAGGTTCGCGTGTCCGCTTTGGTCGATGACATTGATGTCAGCGACATCAAGCAGCCGGACGCGGACGTCGACGAAGTCCTCTTGCGGGAAATCCTCACCTACGCACAGAAGCGATGCGAAGGGGCCGATGTCGATCCAGCCACGCTTGCCAAGGTTGTGTGCAAAACCTACAGAAAATGCCGTAAAATGAACGAAACACCGAAAAAAGCCGAGATCAAGGAGCGCGTGGACGACATGCTCACCTGCGTCGTCGACTGACAATTCAATTCGCCCCTGCAAAACGCGTCAGATAGTCCATCGCCTCGTCAAAATAACGGCAAGGCAACTCTTTCATATCTTCAATTTGATATGCGCTGAGGAACGCCTCGCGCAAAAGAATGGCGCTGCAAGAGATTCTTTCCGCACGGGAAAGGATGACGCCTTCCAAGATCTTTACCTGAGTTTCATTAATCGAGGGGTACAGTCCGGTGAAAAGCAGCGATTGTTCAGTTGAAAAGAGATTTTCTTCCTCGGCCACTTCCTCAAAGACGAGGGACACTATCACGCTGGAACTGCTCATGAAAATATTCCGAAAAATATTGATCGCTACCAAATAACAGCAAGCATGGGTTGCAGAATGCCTGAAAGCTTGTCGAAAATCAACAATAATCTTGACATTCAGCATGAATAATGCCGAAATCAGGCATTAATGATACGGAAAGCATAACATGGCACTCACCCCAGACCAGCTCCGCGCCGCTCGCGCGCTTCTCAACATCTCGCAGGATGAACTTGCAAACGCGTCCGGCGCTTCCCTCACATCCATCCGCCAATTCGAATTGGGCGGCATAACCAAGCTGCAGCAAAAGACGGAAAGTGCCCTTCTTTCGTATCTCAGCGAAAAGATCGAGTTCATCGGCGCGCGCGGTGTTGCGCTGCGGGAGAAAGATCATCTGATTTTGGAAGGCGAAAACGTCATCGCCCAGATGTTTGAGGACATACATACGCATTTGCGCGGCCAGGAAGGAGCGGAAGTCTTGTTCTTGTGCGGCAGCACGCCGTGTCTCTTTGCGCCCGAACTCGTTGAATATTGCAATGCTCTGCGCGAGGCAGGCTTTACCTACCGTGCGATTTGCCACAAGAAAGATGCCACATCGCCCATACGCACCGCTCCCGCAAACTTCACGCCACTTCCGCTGCAAGTCGTCTATGGATCGACCGTCGCGCAGATGCTCGGCCCCGACCGTATCCTTCTGACGCGCGCCCCCATGCTGGCAAAAGGCCTGAAACAGACCTTCGAGATGCTTTGGGAGGCCCTGCCTTCCCAAGAAGCCGAAACCGAAGAAGACGCAGGAGAGCCTAGAAAAAAGGCTCTGAGAGCGTAACGATCCTATCCAATACGGATAGGTTCATCAGTTTTCTTGACAAACCATGCCTATTTGGATAGGTTCCTTGGAATTGGCGGCTCCGATCCGCCCCATATTCTCAAGGAGAATTGCATGATCCCCGTTGTTTCCCAGCTTTATATGGATATGGCGCACCGCTGCGTGCGCGAGACCTTGAACCTCGTGCGCCAAGGCCGCACCGATGAGGCTCTTGAGGTTGCCGAGCTTGCCGTTGATACCTACCACAAGGCAGTCGATCGCGCCAAAGACGCGCACCTTGATGCGTTCATCGCCTTGGCAATGCGCGCGCCGCATCCGTCCGAACAACGCGCGGCGGGGCGGGCATGAATCTGTTTGAGCGGATCCATCGCAGCTTGTCCCGCGCCCTGCGTCAGCAATGGCGCTGGTGGAAGACCATCTGGACGGGGCGGTAATGGCCGTTGATGAACCGCTTGTCCTTACCGTCGAACAGGTCGCAGCAAAACTCCAAATTGAGCCGCGTGCCGTTATTCGCCTGCGCAACCAAAGAAGACTTGCCTTCGTCAAAATTGGAAGCCAATTACGGTTCCGTATTGAAGACGTTGAAGATTATTTAAGGAGATCGTTGAACCCATGCCGAGAGCATCAAGAACGCCTTGGCTCGGAAAGGAACCGAACCAGCATGTCTGGTACATCTTCTGGTACGACCAAAGAACTGGACGGAACCGAAGAAGAAGCACTCACACGGCAGATCGCCGCCAAGCTGAGGAAGCGCTCGGCCAGTTCATCATAGAAAGTGCTGGCGAGAAAGATGCCGGAAAAGCACTTCCGCCTGATCGCTATCTGATTGCCACGGCCTTGCGCTGGTACTTGCAGGAACGCGGGCCGGAGATTTTGACAAAAGAACTGGTTGCCCGAACGGTTGAAAGATTTTTGGACTTCTTCGGCCCACGCGCGACCGTTTCCATCATCACGCCACAGATCCTAAAGAAATATCAGGCCGAGCGCATGGGCAAGCGCCAGCCAAAAATGATCCATACGAAAAAGGGAAACGTGTTTGTTGAAGATAGCAGGCCCGTAACGGAAGGAACCGTGCGCCGCGAGCTTGTCACACTATCCGCTGCACTTAATCATGCCGTAAAAAACGGACGTTTGACGATAGCCCCCAAAATTCACAAACCGCCGATGCCGCCTGGCAAAACGCGCTTTCTGACCAAGGAGGAAATAGAGCGCCTTCTGACCCATTGCCCAGAGCCTCATTTGCGGCTCTTTATCACGCTGGCCATCAGCACGGGCGCACGCAAGGGGGCGCTTTTGGATTTGAAATGGAACCAAATCGATTTTGAAAACCGCATTGTTTACCTGAACCCCGAAGGCCGTGCTCAAACAAATAAACGCCGCGCCATCGTTCCTATGAACGATCATCTCCACGACGCGCTGCTCAAGGCAAAGATTGACCAAGAGGCCTACGTCAGCGAACAAATCGAAAAAACGGGTTGGAAAATAGACGTTTGCGAACACGTCATCTCATTCCGCAATCAGCCCGTTCTGAATGTCCGCACAGGCTTTCGCCGTTCGTGCGAACGTGCCGGAATAAAGGGTGCCACTCCCCACACGTTGCGCCACACGGCGGGAACCCTTATGGCTCTGGCAGGTGTCGACCTGTTTCTAATAGCCAAGGTTCTGGGCCACTCTGTGCAAAAAACAACCGAGCTATACGCCCACTTCCAGCCAGAATACCTGCGCGGTGCAGTCAATGCGCTGGGAAGCGCGATTCCGAAACAAATCGATGTTCAGTACACACAGGGGAGAAGAAAGCCCGATCAATCCATAAACTTAATATAGAAACATTCAGCGGCCACTTACATAAGTTCTATAAAATCCAGCAGACTGCCATATGGGTTAAGGCATGTATAATGGTTCATAATCTATAGACAGTTCTCTTAGAAACATTTTTTCGGCGGCTTCGCCGAAGCGATCAAATAGACTATCTCCAACTTCAGGAAGCATGGCGCAACTTCTTTTCCAATCGGACAATTCAATCTTTGGAAAAATTGGTTCGGCATCCACTCTTAGGACGCTATCTCCCCCAACAATCAAGCGCGCTTGGCCTATGACATTTTGAGATTGAAGATGCATGCATTCAAAAACAAGATTTGTCCAAAAAATCTCTCCCCCAAGAATTCTTCGCAGCCAAGGCATGGTATACCTATCTTTAACACATCCAAGGCTTAGGATTTTTATGTTTTCACGCTTTACGTCAAAACAAGCCAATGCATCGGCAACGCCCACCATAATAGGATTGTTTGCCCAGATGCCTCCATCAAGGAACTCATATCCGTCGTTGCCTTTAACAGGACTAAAAAATGTAGGGGCTGCGGATGTCGTTTTCGCCACAAGAGCCATTTCTTTGACCCAATCCTTTTTATAATCGGGATGATGTGGCGTTTTGAATATGAATGGTTCGAAATGGTTTGTTTCAGCAGCGGGGATACAGAGCCGTGCCGTGCTTTGCCATAAGCATGAGCGGCCAACCACTTCATCTATAAGCGTGTCCAGTTTATTCCGATCACAGCGATTAATAATATATTTTGACGCGGATTGGCTGTTTCGCTGAAACCAGTTTAAGGGAGGAAAGACTTCTCCTCCTCGCTTAATGTAAATTTCGAGAATGTCTGTAGCGGTAAGTCCCTTGCCGAGGCCGAGCGCAATAATACCGCCGGTGGATGTTCCTGCGATAAGGTCGAAATAATTCGCGATACTTCTTCCCTGAAGGAAGGTTTGCTCCAGTCGCGCAAGGAAGGCCAGCGGGAGGATGCCCCTGATGCCGCCGCCATCAATGGATAAGATGCGAAAGTTCCTATCCGCTCGCCAAGGAAGGCGTTCCCTGCGGCGATAGAGCGTGCCAATTGATCTGGGTTCTGGGAGCTGTTCGGCTCGTCTTCTAAAGATTCGCATGACTTTTCCTTTTCTGGGTGTCTTTCCGGAGCCAACCATCTACCTGTCGATCTCCACAATTCATATGTTGCAAGCCACTCGCCAATCCACGGAATAATTTTATTGGCAATATCATCTTCCGAACTGTCCCATTCCTCGGTCTTCGGATCGTACAGACACAAATATGGTGCGTTGCCGTCTCGATAGAGATGGGGAACAGGTTGGTCTTCCCTATCTTGTAGGGGCGGGGAGATGACATACGCCTTCGGTTCTGTACAAACGAGATCGTAATCGTCCCAAGGAGAATATCGCGTCCAAACAATCCTGACCCTATAGGGCTGGTCAAACCCCATAAGTTCCCCTTCCCATACGACGATCCACCAGCCTTCTATTATGGTGTGGAGCTGAGGAAATTTCTTTCGTACAGACGCAATATGATCTTTTGTTAGCAAAATTAGTCCGAACCAAAGAAAGTGTTGCGGGGGGTGGCGTGCGAGGCTGCGACAGCGACAGAACTAAGGATTCCGGAGGCTCCCAAAGATACGGCAGCCGATTTGGAGTGATGATACAACCCGCCGGAATGCGATTTTGTTTGGTAGTTTTTGGCGAGAGCTTCTACGGCCAAGGTTGTTGGCTTTTCGCCGAAAAGTTCAGCCATGGTGCGTTGACAGTTTTCCAAGGTTCTATCCTGAGCTAGGGCTGCCAATTTTGAATTCAACGCATCTAGGTCTTCGGAGAACTGTTTTTGTACCGCAAGCGTACCGGGCCACCGATCAGTAAAGATATCTTCGCCAACGCATGCGGGATTCTCGACCTGAATTAGTATGCCGCGATCTGTGTGGTCGCTAAAGAAACGACCAAGCCGCTGCGCTTGTATAACCAACTCATCGAATAAGCTTGTACGGTAGCCGGAATTATTAGCGATAAGACAGGACAGCATCACCGAAGGTGGCATGCGGCCCTCGCGCTGATCGTAGTTCTTGTTGCGCCAACGTTTCAGGAGTTGAAGGGCGATCAGTGGCCTCGCCTTAGCGAAGACAGGTTCACTGTCGGGAACGGGTTCGGCTTCGGCCGCTCGCTTCGCCAGTTCTTCAACATATAGTGCCGATTCCGGCATCTGCTCTTTGAACCATTCGGCGAAGCCCCACGGATTGGCTACAACCGTATAGTGTTTTTGCGTCGGTTCTTTCTCGTTTGCATGAAATATCAGACTCGTGCGCGCGGCTTTTTGCGGCAAAAGGATCGCAGGTGTTACGTCCAAGTGCATGCCCTCATACTGCACTTGCACGCAACGCGAACACCGCTCGACTTTGCCGTGGTAACGACTTCCCTTTTCTCCATTCAGTGCCGTGAAAAGGGTATCGAGAACATCCGCTGGACGCGAAGATTGAGAAATGCCCAACTCTGCGACGATATCAATATCAAATTCGTCATTCTCAAATTTTGAAGTTATGACCGAGCCTATCGCCATCGAACCCTGAGGATAAAGCCGTGTAACAAGTCCTTGTAACGGACTATCTTCCCGGTCAAGATAGTCGCTAATCGCCTGATAACGATCAACCGCTAGGCCGTAATTTGTAGGTGATAATTGTATGCGTTTTGCTATCTCAATCAGCAAGCCATCAACCAATCCTGCACGGTCTTCTAAAATACTACTCTGCATGGTTTGTTTTTCTCCTTAACCTTTGGGTGGGAAACTGTCGTGTCCATGACTGTCGGAGACGGCAATGCGGCCATCCCGATTATGAATGCGCAGTTCAGTTCCTTGATTCCGGCTTATGTCTCTTCCGGCACTAATGGCACTGTCCTTGTTTTCAAAGTGTCCACTTGATCGTTCCGCCCCTCCGCGTCGGACGTCCCAGCCTCCCTGAGGATTTGGGACAACGTGATGGGTATCTGGGCCTTTGTGTTTAGTCATGGGAGTCTCTTGGGTATTGTGAGTTAAGGAAAGATAGTTCGTAGTAGCGAACTTTCGGAAATATGATGTTGCAAAGAGCGCATGTCAAGCATAAAAAGTATCGTATTCACGAACTTTTGAGGGAGCCCTTTGAAAAGATGCCTACGCCATTAGGAGATCGAATTCGACAACTCAGGCTTAAGAAAGGTCTGACGTTGGAAAAATTGGCGGAACTCGTTTGTTCCAGCAAGAGCTATATGTGGGAACTCGAAAACAAAGACGTTGCACGGCCATCAGCAGAAAAATTGCACCAGATAGCACGGATGCTCGATACTACCGTTGATTATCTGATAGTTGCCGACAATGTTACAGAAGCCGATGCGGCTGATAAGGACTTCTACAGAAAATACAGAGGGATGAGCCCAAAAAGCAAAGAACGCCTTCGAGAAATGTTGAAGATCCTTGATGATGAGGAGTGATGAACGGCTTCCAGCGTAAATCTCCCATCAAGACCGCAAATGAGCTTTCCATCCTTCTGCGCACAGTCTTGGGAGAAGATCGTTTTCCCGTCAACGTAGAAGCTTTGGCGCTAGAGCGGTCGCGCAACAATTCTGATCCAATAACATCCATAAAGGGACTGGAGATCGACGGTTTTGAGGGGATGCTTCGTGCTCATCGAAAAAAGCCGGGATGGAAGATATTGTATAACAAACAAACTCGTTATCCGGGACGAGAAAGATTCACCCTTGCTCACGAATTTGGGCATTACCTGCTGCATCGTGAACCATTAACGGAGGATGCCTACAAAGCAGGAAAACTATCATCCTCATATGACTTTGAGTGCCACCCCCTTCAACTTAATCAATGGAAAAAACACGAAAAGGAACGTGAGGAAGAAGCCGATACATTTGCGTCGTATCTTCTTATGCCTATAGACGATTACCGGAGTCAGGCGACAAAACAAGAAGTTACACGAGAATTTCTTAAGCATGTTACGGATCGCTATGGTGTCTCGTTATTGGCAGCAGTTAGAAAATGGATAGAGTTTACGGCGGATCGTGCCGCTATGGTGGTTGCGCGCGATGGCTTTGCGCTTTGGGGAAGAACGAGTGATAGTGCCCTTAAGACTGGCATTTTCATTCCGCCGGGTATGGAAATTCCAAAGGAATCTATTGCCGCGCGTGGGCCAGATGCACAGGGAGAGGAGAGAAACGAGGCAATTGCACTTCCTAAAAATATTTGGACCTTCAGTCGAGGAAGCGAACCCGTTCAGGAACTTGCCTTTTTTTCAGAACGCCTCGGCATGTCCATTTCAGTTCTGCTGTTCGGAGACGAACTTTCTTGGCGCGAGCGAATGAACCAAGACTAATTGGTCCCGTACAGTTTCCCCATCGGGTTCATGCCTCGATAAGAGGGTGAAGGCGGCTGGATAGGGCGAAGCAACAAAGTTTCGCACATACTTTTGTCCATAGTCGCGTTAGTGCTCTACCTGCAGGAAAGGCTAACTCTTTGAAATATTTTCTGAATAATGGTGCTGCCGAGAGGAATTGAACCTCCGACCCCGTCCTTACCAAGGACGTGCTCTACCCCTGAGCTACGGCAGCTGTATAAAGCCTTGTTAGGCCTACTCTTCTGCCACAGGCGCGCATGAACCGCAAGTAACGGGAAAAAGGGGGCCGCAGATGAAAATCGTTGGTTAAGAAACGAAAAAAATTTCCCGAACCCCTAACCTCGAACCCCGAGCCCCTAACCCCGAGTCCCGCTTTCAATACTCCGCCCCGTCGGGCAGCCAGGCGCCGCGCCCCGAGACGCGGTAGGTCTGGCGCGTAAGCTCCTTGTGGCTCCATGCCGAACGCACGGCAATCGTCATTTCATAAGGAAACACCGCCGGATGTTCCGGCACCGTTGCCGTAAAACCGGGGTTGCGGCCCCAATCGCGCTTCGCCACCGTCTCGCCTTTCAGAGTCAGTTCATAACTGAACTCAAGGCTGTCGTCTTTCGACAGTCCGGAAACGGCCTCGTCCATGGAAATGGAAAAACCCTTGTCCGCAAGACGCACCGTAACATGCGGAACGATATAATCGGATTCCTCCGGATAGCGTTTTTCAACGCCGTTGCCGGCCGCGAAAATCGCTTCGCGCCCGATGGCCCGCACCGCGCCGAGATAGGTCACACCCGGCGCAAGCTTGCCGGGAATCTTGAGCGGCATAAAGCCGAACTCATACATGCTGGAGATGGGCAGGATTTGTAAAATTCTTTCATGGTTGGGCAGTTCTTTTACCGGATAGGGATTGTAATAGGTGGCGCGCGGATTCCAGTGCATATAGGCGAAATACGGCATTTTTTCGTGCGTGAAGATGATGCGGATATGGTCCGCCGCGCGGATTTCCTCAATAATCCTGTCCTCAATCAGGCACCAGTCATAGGGCCACACGCGCGCCAGAAACAAATCCGGAAGCGCGCGAAACCCGCTGTACATGACAAGATTGAAACTTATAATAAAATTGGTCAGCATTACGAATGCGACCGCTACCCACCTTATTTCGTTCCAGAGGGCGCGCCGGATGGGCCCGAAGCTGAAGGCGGCCGCCGGCGCGGCGCAAATAAGGTAAAAGGTGAAGTAGGTCGCCGTGCCTTCCATATAAAGCGTGCTGAGCGACCAGAACAAAAGCCACAGCGGCGGCGTCATCGCGAGCAGGAAAAACAGTGGCTTCAGCGGAAAGTTTTGCCTCAGCGAAAGCCGCGCCTGAAGCGGCCACAAAAGCCAAACGAACGCCGACCACAGGCTGAACTCCACAAACCGAACCGAAACCGGAATGGTCACGCCGACAAAGCGATAGCCAAGGTGATAGTACTTCGGGTCCGGATCGATCCACGGCGCTATAAGAGGATTGAGAACGGCGTTCAGCGCCGAATTGAAACGTTGCCGGTCGTTCGCCACGGGCCAGAAATTTAAATCGGCGATCGGCGAAAAGACCATTTGCGACAGATAAATGAGCAAATTCTGGAAAGCCCCGCACAAGCTGGCGCCAAGGTTGAAAACGTCGTGCGCGAAGTCGCCCACGAAATACCACCGTCCGCTCGACAGATAGTTGTAAATCAAAAACGGTACGATCATGACAACGGCCATAAGTAAACTGACCGCTCCCGCGCGCCAGCCGATAGCCTCCGTCCATCGTCGCAACAAAACGGGCTTTTTCCAGATATGCCAGACAGCAATCCCAAACGCCGACAAAAGAATGGGCGTCAAAAAGACGATATGCAACTTGGTGCCGACACTGATGCTGACTGCCGTTACGGCCAGCATGAAATAACCTCGCTCACCCGTTTCCAGCCAGCGCCAGCCCAAGTAAAGGCCCACGAGCAACGCCACAGCCGTTAAAATTTCATCGTTCGTCGAAATGGATTGCGCCAGAATGCTCGGCGTCAGACCAACGAGCCACGCTGCGAACAGCGCGATCAGCCGGTCGGCCCCCAACGCGCGGGCAAAGCGATATGTCGCATAAAGAAGAACGAACCACGTGACAAGCGACGGGATCGTGTGCAGCGTCCCCACAAGGTTGTAGAGAACGAGCGGAACGTAAAGAGCAACGCCGTTAAGCGGGTAAAACGTGATGCGCTTGTCCATGGAATCGAAAGGATGGAGGAAGCTGCCGTTGCTCACGTACCAGAACGCGCGCGGGAGCCGGTAAATCATGGAATCGGCGTTGTCGGGGTAAACGCTAAGACCCAACACGATCTCGGCCAGCGCAAAGAACGCCAGCGACCCGATCAGAAAGATCGTCAGGTATTTGCGCGTTTTTGGGTTGCCGATCGCCGCAAAGGAAAGTTTCGGCGGCTTGATAAGTGGCGCGGCGGCGGGAAGGCGCAGAACGTAGCGGTAGATTCCAAGCAACAGCGCCAGCGCCACAAGCGTCGCGGGCACGTATATTTCAAGCCGCCCAAGACCTTTCAAAAAACTCGCTAAATGGCCCGCCAGAACAAGATCGGCCCACACAAGGATGTAAACGATGAACGGCCAATCGCGCCAGGGCAGCGCCCACCGGCGGCAGGCAAGAACGACCGCCCCTGCAAGAAACAGCGCATGGAATACGGCCCCGAACGTCAATGCAGGATCAAACATCAGTGTTCTTTCGCCGGTTCATTCGCCCTGATCTGCTCGTCACGCCTTTGTTCTTTCAGACCGAAAGGATCTTGGTGTACCAGAATGTCCGCATTGGGGAAATCCTGGCCGACCCTGTTTATAACCGATTCGGCGATATCGTGCGCGGCAAGAACGGTAATGGACGGATCCATCTCCAGATGAATCTCGATAAAGACATGCTCGCCGTCGGAGCGCGTGCGCAAATCGTGCAAGCCGAGCACGCCGGGCTGGGCTCTTGCCAATTCCTTGATCTTTTCCCGGCCCGCTTTCGGAAGCTCGCGATCCATAAGGACGTTCAATGCCCGGCGCAAAATTTGCCAGGCCCCCCACGTCATGATCCCCGCGATGCCGAGCGCAAACACGGGATCGGGCCATGTCTGTCCCGTTTTCTGTTGAATCCAGAGAGAAAGGCCGACCGCGGCGTTGATGAGAATGTCGCCTGAATAGTGAAGGCGATCGGCGCCGATAGCCATGGATTTTGTGCGGTGGATGACGTAGCGCTGAAAAGCGAGCAACCCGAGGGTCATGACAATCGCGAAGATCATGATGCCATAGCCGACGGCTTCGTTTTCGATACCCCGGGGTTTGAAAAGACGCCCCAGCGCCTCGACGCAAAGCAGCGCCGACGAACCGAGGATGAAAGCGGCTTGCAGCAACGCCGCCAGCGCCTCAGCCTTGCCGTGGCCAAAGCGGTGCTCCCGGTCGGCCGGCCGCATGGCGTGCGCGACGCCGAAAGCCGCGACCATGGAGGCCAGCAAATCCATCGCCGAGTCCACCAGCGACGACAAAAGCGCCACGGAATCCGTGACAAAATAAGCCACAAGCTTGGCAAGGAGGAGCGTCAGCGCCACCCCTATGCTGGCGTATGTGGCGTACTGCCTGAGTTTCTCGTCGCTTATGGCCGACAATCCTGTTTTCATAAACGGACCTTTTTCAACAACCTCCGGCGAATTCCTTTGCGAAAGAGGACATCTTTCAGACACAGTTGCGCCAAGATTAACCTTTAGGCTAGTCTTTTGCAGCAAGAGAGTTCAGGCGCTCGAACGGTAGCGGGACGCTGCAACCGGCCGCCGGAAAACTTTCACATTCATCAGGAACGAGGTCAAACATGATTCGCAAATCCACCTTTGCCGCACTGGCATTGATTCTTCTTCTCCCCGCTTGCCAGCAGACCGCCAGCAACTGGGGCGGCGGAGAGAGTGTCGGCACGCTCGGCGGCGCGGCCGCAGGCGGCTTGATCGGGAACATGGTCGCGGGGCACTCGGCGGCCGGCAAGGCAGCCGGAACCCTGACCGGCGTGCTTGTCGGCGGCTTCCTCGGGAACCGCATGGGCGCCTATGTCGACGAAAGCGACCGGGCGGCGGCCACGCGCGCCGAACAGCGGGCCTACACGGCGCCCATCGGCCAGCAGATCACCTGGAACAACCCGGAAAACGGCAATTCGGGCACCATCGTGCCCGTGCGCGACGGGTATTCGAACACCGGCGCGTATTGCCGCGAGTTCCAGCAGACCATTATCGTCAACGGCCAGCAGCAGCAAGGCTATGGCCGGGCCTGCCAGCAACCGGACGGCAGCTGGAAGATCGTTCAGTAACGGACAACGGGACAGGTATCGGAACGATTGCATCCGGTACCTGTTTTCTGCATTCTGTCGGCTGACATGATCGATCCTTATCAGCTTCTCGGCGTCAGCCGGACGGCCACCGCGGCCGAGATTAAGAACGCTTACCGCAAGCTCGCCAAAAAGCTGCATCCGGACGTGAATCCGGGGCGCAAGGATATTGAGCAGCGATTCAAGGACGTTACAGCCGCCTATGACCTTTTGTCCGACCCCGCCAAGCGCGCGCGCTTTGACCGGGGCGAGATCGACGCCATGGGCAACGAGCGCGGTTTCGGGCGCGGCGCGGACCCGTTCGGCGGCATGGGCGGGCGCGCACGCACCTATCAGCGGACCCATACCGGCCGGGGAGCGGACCCTTTCGGGGGCCTTGGCGCGGAGGACTTTTTCGCCGAGTTTTTCGGGGCGAACCGGGGCGGACCCCGCGGCGGCGCGCGCGGCGGCGACGTGACCTACACGCTGGCCATTCCGTTTACGCAGGCCTGTCTTGGCGGCAAACAGCGTTTGACGCTGGCGGACCGCAAAACGATCGACGTGAACATTCCTTCGGGCACGGAAGACGGCGACAAGCTGCGCCTGCGCGGCCAGGGCGCGGCGGGCGTTAAGGCGGCGGGGGACGCGATTATCGAGATTCACGTGCAGCCGCACGCCTTTTTTACGCGGAAGGGCACGGATATTAACCTTGAGGTGCCGGTGAGTTTGCCGGAGGCGGTTTTCGGCGCGAACATTACGGTGCCGACGCTGGACGGCAGCGTGTCCGTCAAGGTGCCGCGCGGCGCGAACACGGGGACGGTCCTGCGGCTGCGCGGAAAGGGCGTCACCCGGGGAAAGAGCCCCGCGGGGGACATGCTTGTAAAGCTTAAGATCGTGCTTCCGGAGCCCGTTCCGGGAGACCTGGAGGGCGCGCTTGAGAAGTGGGCGAAGAAGAATCCTTACGACCCGCGAAAGAAGCTTGGCTGGTAACCTGCAGGTATTCTTTTTCGCACTTTGGTGCCCGTAGCGCACGCTTTGCGTGCCCGTTCGGGCGCGTTTTTGCGGGGTTACGTGCCCGTTCGGCGCGGGTTGCGCGCCTATAAAATCGCGTTCCAAAAACGAGGTTAATGTCCTTCCCGCGGAAGCGGGAATCCAGCGAAGCGTGTCCACGCAACGCATGACTCATACGGCCCGCAGACGCGGGCCTCTGGATCCCCGTTTTCACGGGGATGACGCCGGGCGAACGTTACCTCGAATAGTATTCGATGACGAGGTTCGGTTCCATCTGGACCGGGTACGGCACGTCGGCCATCGCGGGGGCGCGGACGAAGGCGCCCTTCATCGCCGTGTGGTCGGCGGTGACGTATTCGGGCACGTCGCGCTCGCCGAGCTGGACGGCGACGAGCACGCTTGCGAACTGTTTCGCCTTGCCGCGCACCTCGATCGTATCGCCGTCTTTGACCTGATACGACGGGATGTTGACCTTTTTGCCGTTCACGAGAATGTGCCCGTGGCTGACGATTTGCCGCGACGCGAAAACGGTGACGGCGAATTTCATGCGGTAGACGACGGTATCGAGGCGGCGCTCCAGCAACTGGATCAGGTTTTCGCCGCTGTCGCCCTTGCGGCGGATGGCTTCTTCGTAATAGCGGTGGAACTGGCGTTCGCCGATGTTGCCGTAATAGCCGCGCAGGCGCTGTTTTGCGAGAAGCTGCACGCCGTAATCCGACGGCTTTGAGCGGCGCTGGCCGTGCTGGCCGGGGCGGTAATCGCGCTTGTTGATGGGACTTTTGGGGCGGCCCCAGAGATTGACGCCCAAATGGCGGTCGAGCTTGTGCTTGGCTTCAAGACGTTTGGTCATGGCTATGCTTCCTTTTTTGTTTGCCGCACTTGCGGCTTGTTGTCCCGATAGTTCAGAGAGAAAAATCCCCTCTCCCCTTGCGGGAGAGGAAGCGAAAACTTGTCGTTACAAGGTAACGGCTTAGTTTTCGCCGGTGAGGGGGTTTCTTTTTCCCCTCCCCGATTTCCTGACTGACGGGGCGGCCTCTTAACAGGCCGTCCGCATTTTCGGGAATGGCCGGGGTTATAGCGGGACAGGATGGGGGGAGTCAAATGGAGGCTTGAAAATGGGCCAATTAACCACGATAGAGTAATAGAGAACCTGACCTGCCCCCCAATTATGTACCAGCGGCAGGTTGAATCTTTTTTGAAGATAGCGCGGGTGGTTGCGGGCAGCAAGAGGCTGACGGAGCGACCGCCAAGAGTCTGGCTCCGTCAGCCTCTTGCTG
>Ga0302247_1000181_pt1 | contig 69743 bp, 62 predicted proteins | sample AAG_UR_Ile_MG_FD_193529 | JGI IMG/M metagenome (GOLD analysis project Ga0302247, IMG submission 193529) | Enriched activated sludge microbial communities from anaerobic digester in WTTP, New Holstein, Wisconsin, United States - AAG_UR_Ile | ecosystem: Engineered > Bioreactor > Anaerobic >...
GCTCGCCACACTATGTTCGTCAATCCTACAAAATCCATCGAAGCCTCCCTGCGAATCAGTTGGCTCCTTTAGAATCTTAAATGCTTTTCAATACGTTAATGCGTCGTCAGGTGTAGGGTAGTGTGGAAAAAAAGTCAATTTATAAGAGGAAAAACAAATGGATAAGGGCGTTATTAAAATAGCTTATGAAAAAATTGAAACAGGTTCCTATGAGCGGGCTCCAACCGGGTTTTTCTGGCTGTCTTCAGGGCTCGGCAAAGGTAAAAAGATAACGTCATATGAGCACGATCATTTTCTGAGCGCGTTAAGCGCGCTTACGGCAGGCGAAGCCGATCTGTCCATGGTGTTTCTTGAAAGGTGCGTGCTTCATCCCAACCGGGAAATGGTTTTATCGATCGAACAGCTTTACCGGAAAGCGCAGCCGCTGGTGGTCTATCAATATTTGTACGAAGAGAAAAAAAGAGTGCGAGTCGTCGGCGAACATTTTCAACACTTGTCCTTCTTGCCCCCAAAGACCGTGCAAAAAAAAGAGAGTTATGAAAAAGCTCCCTATGCGCATTATCTGGTTGTCGCCTGGAGGGAAGAAATTTCAGGTTATTCTCGAGAATTTCGAGAGGGACAGAAATGGATGACGCTTCTTGGCATTGAATGCCCCTCTTTTGAAGACATAGCCGGTGTCGCTAATGCATTTAAGAAATATGAATGCAAGCTAACGGTGTTGACGAGCACAGGCAATGATGCTTGTTGTTCTTCGCAAAATCTCATATTTGCGTGCGCTAGAGGACACGTTACAGGCTCATCCGTAAAATCTGTAGCGGGAGATCTGCGAAGGAAGGGTTTTACGGTGTCTTCGCTTGGCACGTTTCCTGAACATCCTTCGCGGGAAAAGGCGAAAGCTGCTGCGACTATGCCTTCCGTTTGATCGCCATGGCGTGCTATGAAGAGGCGAGGCACGACCGGGTTTCGAGCAATGACAGCACCCTTCATTTTTCCGCTTCCGGATTTAGAGGCAATGGCGGCACTGGCGGCGCGACTCGCGCCCATTTTGCGTGCGCGCGACATCATAACGCTGCAAGGCGATCTCGGCGCCGGGAAGACCGCGTTCGCGCGCGCTCTGTTGAAGGCTCTGGGAATTCCGGACGAGGTGCCTAGCCCTACGTTTACTCTTGTACAGACATATGAAACGTCCTCGTTTCCCGTTCATCATTTCGACTTGTATCGCCTGAAGAAACCGGAAGAACTTGAAGAGCTTGGATGGGAAGATGCATGCGCGGACGGGCTGGTGCTTGTCGAATGGCCTGAACGCGCCATAACCTGCATGCCGCGCGACCGTCTGACGCTTGTTTTCGCCGCGGATGCTCAAGGCCAAAGAACCTTGAGGTTGGAACCGCAAGGTTCGTGGACGCAAAGGCTCGAGGATTTTATGCCATGAAAATTATGGAGGAAACCGCCGCCTTTGTCCAGGCCGAAGGATGGATCGTGGCCGAAACTTTTCCCCTGAAAGCCGATTTTTCCACGCGACAGTTTGTGCGGTTGGAGCTTGCCGGGGGCGATCCCCGCCGCGCCATTTTGATGAAAGCGGACAAAGATCAAAAGACGCCGCAATTTGTGGCTCTTTCGGAAGTGTTGCGCCGTTGCGGGTTGTCGGCCCCGGCTGTTTACGCAGCACGGCCAGACCAAGGCTTGGTTCTGATGGAAGATTTTGGCGATATCACGCTGGGCCGGTTGCTGGATGAAGGAAAGGATGCCGCGTTTCTCTACCGTCGCGCGGCAGATGTACTCGTTCATTTGCATAAGACTTTCAAGTCTGCGTTCGTTGAAAGAATGAACCTGCCTGTCTTTAATGCTGCGCTTTTCACAGAGCAGGCAGCCTTGTTTCTCGATTATTATTTTCCTCATATGCGGGGGCGCGCGCCAAGCAATGAAGAGCGCGAGGGATTTTATAATATCTGGATGGCTGTTCTCAAACCGCTCGAGGCATTGCCCCAAACGCTCATGCTGCGCGATTTTACGCCGGATAACCTGATGGATTTGCCCGCGCGGCAAGGCGTGGCAAGCGTCGGGGTAATTGATTTTCAAGACGGCGGTTTGGGGCCGCTGCCTTATGACATTTCCTCGCTTTGTGAAAAGGTGCGGCGCGATAGCGCCCTCGAGCTTCTTGATGAAATAAGCCTCTATTATCACCGGGAACATCCCGTTATGCCCCTGGAAGACCTGCGCCGGGCCTGCCGGATTCTCGCGGCCCAGAGACACACCCGTATCCTGGGAATTATCGTCAGATTGGCTGAAAACCGGGCCCAAAACGGCAAACTCGCGCACAAGCCGCGAATCAGGAAATATCTGGAAGAATTGTTGCAGGACGAGGCTCTGAGCCCCGTCAAAGCATGGTTTGACCGGTATGTATCGCCCTATGAACGGATGTGACGCCCTCAAGAACATCTCGGACACCGCCATGGTTCTGGCGGCGGGCTTGGGAACGCGTATGCGTCCACTGACGTTTTCGAAGCCCAAGCCTTTATTCGAGGTTGGCGGAAGAACGATGCTCGATCATGCAATCGACAAACTGAAGGCTATCGGCGTCCGGTGTGTTGTGGTGAATGCCTGTTATTTGGCGGAACAGATTGAATGCCATTTGGCCAAGCGCAGGGATATTTCCATTATCATTTCGCGCGAAACCGAACGTCTCGACACGGGCGGCGGGATTAAAAACGCGCTTGGCCACTTTGAAGGAAAGGCTTTTTTTGCGTTGAATGCCGATCTTCCGTGGTTCGACGGGTCGGCGCCCTCCTTGCGTAAGATGGTAGATGTCTGGGACCCGGCACGTATGGACGCGCTATTGCTTCTTATGCCCACAAAACAGGCAAGGGGATTTCCGCCGAAGGGCGATTTTGTCATGGAGGCCGATGGGCGGGCCTGGCGGAGGGAAGCGCCGATGCCACGCCCTTATGTGTGGATTTCGGCACAGATATTAAAACCTCAACCTTTTTCTGAAGTGACCGAAAAAGCATTTTCCAACAACAAGATATTCGATGCTGTTGAAGCCCGAGCCAAGCTTTTCGGAACGCTTCACGACGGCACCTGTTACCATGTGGGCACGCCCGAGGATTTGGCTGAGGCGAACCGTTTGCTGGCAGACGGAAAAGGATGGGCCGTGACGCCATGATGAACGTCTTCACCATTCCGCCCGATGTGTCGTTTGTCGATGCGCTGGCGGCCGGGTTGTGGGAACAGACGGGCCGCGATCCGTTGCGTCTTGCCGAAATGCGGGTTTATCTGCCGACACGCCGCGCCTGCCGCTATCTGCGCGAAGCCTTTTTGCGGGTCGTGGAAGGACGGGCGGCGCTCTTGCCGCGCATGCAGCCGCTTGGCGATGCGGACGAAACGGAGGATGAACTCGTCTTTACCGGTGGAGCCGAAGCTCTTGACATGCCCCCGGCCATATCGCCTTTGCGGCGGCAGATGTTGCTAACGCAACTGATTGTGAAAAAAGACAAGTCGTTGCCTTTGGATCAGGCGGCCGAAATGGCTGCCGCGCTTGGCAGGTTGCTGGATCAAGTTCAGCGCGAACGAGGCGATTTTGCCAATTTGGAAAAACTTGTGCCGGATAACTATGCCGAACATTGGAAGCAAACGCTGACGTTTCTCGAAATCGTCACTTCTGCATGGCCTGACGTGCTCAAGGCGGAAAAAGCCGTCGATCCCGCCGAGCGGCTTAATCGCGCGCTTGAAGCGCAGGCAAAGGTTTGGCGCCTGTCGCCTCCGTCTTATCCTGTCATTGCCGCCGGTTCGACAGCCTCGGTTCCGGTTGTGGCCAAATGGCTTGCCGTTGTTGCCGGGATGCCGAAAGGCAGGGTCGTTCTTCCGGGACTCGATCTGGGTCTGGACGAAGCAGCCTGGCAGGCCATCGGCGAAAGCCATCCGCAATATGGCATGAAGAACTGGCTGGAAAAAGCCGCATGGAAGCGGAGGGACGTGAAGATTTGGCCTACAGCAAAGACACTACGGGTTGGACGTGTGCGCCTGCTTCAGGAGGCCATGCGCCCCGCCGAAGAAACCGCGGCGTGGCGCGCTCTTGATCCTGCCGTTATTTCGAAGAAAGCGTTTGCCGGGCTGACGCGTGTCGAAGCGGACCACCAGCAGGAGGAAGCGGACGTTATCGCGTTGCGTTTGCGCGCGGTTCTGGAAGAACCGGGAAAAACCGCCGTTCTGGCAACGCCGGATCGCGCTCTGGCGGAACGCGTTGCGGCTGGATTGAGGCGGTGGGGCATTGCAGCCAATGATTCGGCAGGCGCATCGTTGGCAGCGTTGCCGTTGGGAAGTTTTCTGCGCGGCGTTCTTCAGGCCGCTTCGCCCGAGGCTTCGGCCATCGATTATCTTTCGCTGCTAAAACATCCTTTGACGGCCTGCGGTCTTGAGCCATCCGAATGCCGCCGCCGTGCGCGCCGCATTGAGGTTGCCATTTGGCGCGGCGTATGTTGGACGGACGGCTGGCGCGGCGCGGCAAGGGCTTTAAGGCATGACAAGGAAACCCGCTCTCTCGGTTTGTGGATTGAGAATCTGGCTCAAGCCTTCAAACCGGTTCTGTCGGCGTGGAAAAAAAAGCTGCCGCTGGAGGAACGCCTTCGCCAGCATATCGATTTGGCCGAGCGGCTTGCGGCAACGCACGAATTCCTGGGTAGCTTCCGGCTCTGGCAGGGCGAGGCGGGCGAAACGGCGGTGGCCTGGCTCGACGATTGGCGCCAGTCCGCCGGGAACTTCCCGCCTTTGAAAGGCAACGAGTACATGCGCCTCTTTGCGCCGTTGATGCGCGGCGTGCCCGTACGTCCGGCTTTTGGGCAACATCCGCGTCTTAGCATTCTCGGTCTGCTCGAGGCGCGGTTGCAACATGCGGATCTGGTTATCCTCGGCGGTTTGAACGAAGGCACGTGGCCGCCGGAGGCGGAGGTTGACCCGTGGATGTCGCGGCCGATGAAAAAAGAATTTGGCTTGCCGCTGCCCGAGCGGCGCATCGGCCTGTCGGCGCATGATTTTGTCCAGCTTGCCAGCGCGTCCGAGGTCATGTTGACGCGCGCGCGCCGTGTCGAAGGTTCTCCTACCGTGCCTTCGCGTTTTCTGATGCAGTTGGAGGCGGTCCTGCAGGCGCTGGGCTATCATAGCAAGGAAAACGATGCGTTGGCGCCACCGGAGCCATGGCTTGACTGGGCGCGGCGTTTGGACGAGCCGCAAGAAACAAAACCTTGCGCCCCGCCGCGTCCATGTCCTCCTTTGGAAGTCCGTCCGCGCCAGTTGAGTGTGACGGAAATCGGCACATGGCTGCGAAATCCCTATGCCATTTATGCGCGGCATATTTTGGGACTGAAGCGCCTTGAACCGATTGACGCCGATGTGACCGTGGCTGAACGCGGCATCATTATTCATAAAGCGCTCGAGAAGTTCCTGAACCGGTTCAGGAACACATGGCCTTCCGCCCCGCTTGAAGCTCTTCTTGCCGCCGGTCGCGAAGTATTCGCGCCTTATGAGGATCAGCCTCAAATCCGGGCGTTCTGGTGGCCGCGGTTTGAACGCATAGCTGCCTGGTTCGTCGCAACGGAAGAAAAACGTCGGCAAACGGGCATGCTTCCCATCGGCGTCGAGGCCGAAGGCGAGATGTTTTTTGCCAATGGCTCCTTTAAACTGAAAGGCCGCGCTGACCGGATTGATAAACTTCCCGACGGTTCTGTAACGATCATCGATTACAAGACGGGTACATTGCCGTCGAATAAGGAAATCAATCTGGGTTATGAACCCCAGTTGCTTTTGCTGGCACTGATAATGGAGGCGGGAGGCTTTAAGGATTTCGGCCCCTTGCGCGTAAGCGATTTGAGTTATTGGGGTCTTAAAGGGGGGCGCGCGGACGAGACCGTTAAACCCATTGAAGGTGACATTGCCGCGCGCATGAGGCGCGCAAGGGAGACTCTCGAAGATTTGGTGAAAGGTTTTACGGATTCTTCCGCGCCTTACGAGGTTGTGCCCAAACCACAGTTTGCGCCGAAGTACGACGATTATGCCCATCTGGCCCGTTTGGCCGAATGGGGCCGGACAGGGGACGAGCCATGACTCCTGTCGCAAAAAAAAGACAACAAGCGCCGCAAAACAACGTAAAGAACCTTCAACCTGACAGAGCGCAGCAGAGGGCTTCGGCCCCGGACGAATCCGTTTGGGTCGGAGCCTCGGCGGGCTCGGGTAAGACAAAAGTGCTGACGGACCGCGTTGTGCGTTTGCTTCTCTCGGGCGTTTTGCCCCAGCGCATACTGTGCCTGACATTTACGCGCGCGGCGGCGGCGGAAATGGCCATTCGGGTTGCGGAGCAGTTAAGGCGCTGGGCCGTGTGCGGCGACGATGAGCTTCGAAGCGACCTCGACAAGCTGCAAGGCAAACCGCCGGAGACCGGCCAAATAGACGAAGCGAGACGTTTGTTTGCAAAGGCGCTAAGCTGTCCGGGCGGGATGCGCATTCACACTCTTCATGCGTTCGGACAGGAGGTATTGAGGCGTTTTCCGCTTGAGGCCGGACTGCCCCCGCATTTCGCCGTTATCGAAGAGGCTGAAGAAAGGCAGTTGAGGCGCGAAGCGGAGAACAATCTGCTGCAAGCCGCGTCGGCGATCCCTGAAAGCCCGGAGGGCCTGGCGCTGATGACGCTGGTGCGGGACCTTGGCGAAGAGAGGTTTGCCGATACTCTGCGCAAAGTTACGGACGATGCGCCTCGCCTTAAAAAAGCGTTGACGAAAGCGGGTGGCGTTGAGGGCCTTGTCTGCCGGATGCGAAGCCTCCTGTCGCTTGAGCCCGGCGACACGGAAGAGTCAATTTGTCGCGAGGCTTCCGCGGAAAACGCCTTTGCGCGCGAGAAAATCTTGCGGGCTTCGCGGCTGATTCATGAGAAAGGAACGAAAACCTATAAAGCGAGGGCGCAAAAGATTCTCGATTGGCTAACGCTGCCCCACGAGGCCCGCGCGGGAAATTTTGAATCGTATTTAAGCGCCTATGTGAAAAAGGACGGGGAAGCTTACAAGGAAGTGGCCAGCGCCAATGTGCTTGCCGAACATCCTGAAATAGAGGCGGTTCTTGACCGGGAGGCCACAAGGCTCACAACGGTTTTTGAAAGGCTCGATACGGTGCGAGTCGCCGAACAAACGGCGGCCGTTTTGACCTTGGCCATATCCCTGATGGACCGCTATGCCGAACGCAAGGCGGCGCAGGCGGTTCTCGACTTCAACGACTTAATCGATCGCACGACCGAACTGTTGACCCGTCGCGGCATTGCCGAGTGGGTGCTTTTCAAGCTGGACGGCGGACTGGACCATATCCTTGTGGACGAGGCTCAAGACACCAATCCCGATCAATGGCGCATCATCAAGGCGTTGACGGACGAGTTTCTTTCGGGCTCGGGATCGCGGCCGGATACGGCGCGGACGTTGTTTGTCGTCGGCGACGAAAAGCAGTCCATCTTCAGTTTTCTGAAAGCCGATCCGGAGGAATTCGCGCGTATGAACGCTTATTTTACGGAACGGTTCGCCCAGTCCGGAAAGGAACTGCGCAAGGAACCGCTAAATATATCCTTTCGCTCGGCACCGGCGGTTTTAAGGGCGGTAGATGCCGTCTTTGCCGCCGAAGCGGCGTGCGAAGGCGTGTCGTGCGAAGAGATAAAACATTTCCCCTATCACCGCGAAGCGCCGGGACGGGTTGAGGTTTGGCCCTTGATTCAAGCGCCGGAGAATAAGAAAGAGACCGCAACTTTATGGAATCCGTCCATGAGACCTGAAACGGAATTCGATCCCATTCTGGAAATGGCGGAACAAATCGCCGCGCAAATAAAGGCGTGGATCGATGAAAGAACGCCGATTTACGACCGAAAGGCCAAACAAAACAGGCCACTGACATACGGCGATATAATGATTTTACTTCGCCGCCGCGGCAAGATCGCCGATCCGCTTGTGCGCGCCCTCAAGGCTAAAGGAATTCCGGTTACGGGCGTCGATCGTATGGAATTGACGAAACAGCTTGCCGTCATGGACCTGATGGCCCTGCTGCAATTCGTCCTGTTGCCAGAAGACGACTTGACGCTGGCCACGGTATTGCGTGGGCCGCTTCTTGGATGTTCGGAAGATCGGCTCATGGCATTGGCCATTCAACGCAAAGGAACGTTGTGGCAGAGCCTTCAGGAAAAGGCCGGAAAAGATCCGTCGTTTGCGGCCATGCGCGACTATTTGCAACAGGCGTTGGCGGCGGCGGACAACGTCACGCCTTTCGCCATGCTTGCGCGCCTTTTAAGCGAGCCATGTCCCGCCGATGCCCAAAGCGGACGGCGCGCCCTGGCCGCGCGTTTGGGCCCGGATGCCGAAGACCCTGTCGATGAACTGCTGAACGCGGCACAGACCTTCGGTCACCGGCACGCGCCGTCGTTACAGGCGTTTCTTCACTGGCTGATAGCCGCCGAAACCGAGATCAAGCGCGAGATGGATCAAGGCGCAGGCCGGGTGCGGATTGCGACGGTTCACGGTGCGAAAGGTCTTGAGGCGCCTGTCGTCATTTTGCCCGACACCGCCACCAAGCCCCGGCCGCAGGAGCTTCCGAAATTTCTGTGGGATACCGGGAATCTGGCGGCTTTTTACGTTCCCCGCGAACCGGCTCATGGTTATTTGCGAGGTCTCCGGGAACAGGCCCGCCGAAAACAGATGGAGGAATACCGCCGACTTCTGTACGTCGCGCTAACGCGCGCGTCGGACCGGCTCTACATTGTCGGTTGGGGAAAAAGCGAAGAAGGTTCATGGTACAGCTTAATAAAGGAAGCGCTAAAGCCGCTCGACGATCCGCTGGCGGTTAAGAAAACAGGGAAAGCCCGGCCCATTATCGTCTTCGCCGATCCAGATTTATACCCCATTGCGCCTGAGACCCGTAAAAAAGCAAATAAAGATATTTCCCAAGGAAAAGCCGCCAAAAGATTGCCGGATTGGGCTTGCCGCGTTCCTCCGGACGAACCCAGGCCGCCGCGCCCGCTTGTCCCTTCGCGCCCTGCCGAGGAAGAACCGCCGCTCGTTTCGCCGCAAGACAACCGTTTTGCCCGGGGAAAGATCATTCACCGGCTGCTGCAAAGCCTGCCGGAGGTCGATCCGGCGCGGCACGAAGAAGCGCTGTCCCGTTTCCTGGCAAATCCCCAGCATGGACTGAGCCGTGACGATCAAAACGAAATCGGTCGGCAGGCGCTAGGCTTGCTGCGCAATCCCGCTTTTTCGCCGCTGTTCGGTCCGGGCAGCCGTGCCGAAGTCCCGATTGTGGGGCATATCGGCGATCGCTATATTGTGGGACAGGTGGACCGGCTGTGCGTGAGAGACGGCGAGGTCTGGATCGTCGATTACAAAACCAACCGTTTGCCTCCCGCCGCGGTGGACGAGGTGCCGTCCGTCTATCGCCGCCAGCTTGCGGCCTATAGCGCTGTTCTCAAGGAGGTTTATCCCGAAAAGAAGATTCATACCTGCCTGTTATGGACGGAAGGGCCGTCCTTGATGCTTGTTTCGGAAGATTTTTTACCTGCGGCTTGATTTGTAGTCCGGCTGTTCCTAAATAAAAAAAGGTACCCCTTAGGCACAGGAGAATGCCATGAGCAAGGCTAAACAAGTCACCGACGCTACCTTTGAAACCGAAGTCCTGAAAGCCGCCGGACTTGTTTTGGTGGATTTTTGGGCCGAGTGGTGCGGCCCTTGCCGCATGATGGGGCCCGTTCTGGACGAACTGGCCGCCGACATGCAGGGCAAGGTGGCCGTCGTCAAGCTTAACGTCGACGAAAGCGCCGCCACAGCCGGGCAATACGGCATCCGCAGCATCCCCACGCTAATGCTTTTCAAGGATGGAAAACAGGTTTCCTCAAAGGTCGGTGCCGTGCCAAAGCAAGCCTTGCAAGCGTGGCTGCAGGAAAACGTAGGCTGAGACCCGCCTGAAGCTAACTTGTCCTGTTCAGCCTCTGAAGATTTCTGCTACATTCTTCGGGTATGAGAAAAACAAGCGATTCACCCTATCATCCTGAACGCCGCCAGCATAAAGGGCGGCGAGCTCATGAACATGCGTTGCCCGATTTCCGCGACATGATCGACAACGCGGTGCAAGGCATCCTGATCCACAGTCATTTCAAGCCGCTCTATGCCAACAAGGCGTTTGCGCGTTTGTTCGGTTACGACACGCCGGAGGAAATTCTGGCCATGCACCAGATCTGGCCGCTTATGCCGCCTGAAATATGGACGCAGGCCGAAGAGAACTATGCCGCGTTGCTGCGTAGCGAGGCGAAAAAAACGGCGTTTTCGCGTATCCGCGGCCTGCGGCGCAGCGGCAACGAAATCTGGCTTTCGCTGACCGAGCGGGTGATCGACTGGTATGGCAAACCGGCGGTCCAGATCAACGTTTTCGATATCAGCGAGCAAATGGCGATCGAACAATTGATGCTCAACAACGAGCAGCTTTTGCGCGCCATGCTTGAGATTTTGCCGGTTCCCATTTACATCGCCCGGCGCAGTGACGGGCGGATGCTGTTCGTCAACCGCAAGTCGTGCCTTCTGCTCCAGCAAAGCGCGGGCCCGCTTTTGCGCAGCAAGTCGGTCGACTATTTCGTCAACGTGCAAGACCGCGAAAACCTGCGCCATATGGTGGAGGAGGTTGGCGATATTCGCGAGGTCGAGGTCAAAATGCGCACGGCGCAAGGACGGGAATTTACGGCCGAGTTGGCGGCTATCGTCATCGATTACGGCGGCGAACCGGCGGTGCTTGTGGCGCTCAACGACATTTCCCAGCGCAAGAAGCTGGAGGCCGAACTATTTGAGCAGGCGAGCACGGACGCGCTTACCGGCATCAGCAACCGGCGTTATTTTTTGCTGCAGGCGGAGCAGGAAATGCGCCGTGCCAAACGATTCGCGCGCGATATGTCGGTGATGATGATCGATCTCGATCACTTCAAACCGATCAACGACCGGCTCGGTCATGCGGCGGGCGACGCGGTCCTTGCGGGCGTGGTAAAGGCCAGTCTGGAAAGCCTTCGCCAGTCGGACACCATGGGTCGGCTGGGCGGCGAGGAATTCGCGGTCATCTTGCCCGAAACCGGCCTTTCGGCGGCGATGGACGTGGCCAACCGCCTGCGCGCGCACATTGCCGAGCGGCCCATCTGCGCCGTGAACACGGCCGTCACGTGCGCCGTTAGCATAGGCGTGGCGCAGATGAATCCGAACGATAACTCCATTGACGACTTGCTTCACCGCGCGGACGACGCCATGTACCGCGCCAAGGAACACGGGCGCGACAGGGTGGAAACGGCGGACTGATGATACAAAAAAATTATATGTGTGCGGCTCTTTATATGCTTGGCGCCTATACGTTGTGGGTCGGCAACGATGTTTTCAGCAAACTGAGCGGCGAAACACTCTCGGTTCCGCAAAGAGCGTTTATCAACCAGTTTGTGGCTACGCTAATTCTTGTCTTTTTGTTCTCAAGAAAACAGGGATGGCAGGCTTTCAAGACGAGAAAACCGTGGTTTCATGTGGGCCGGGGAATTTTGTGCTGCATAAATTTGATGGCCATTTATTGTGCCGTAACATATATGACGCTCGCCAATTTCTATACAATTGCGTTTACGTTGCCGTTCTTGATCGCCATCATAAGCGCGATTGTTCTGAAGGAACATCCGTCCGTTGGCGTATGGGCGGCCATTGTCATAGGCTTTTTCGGCGTCATCGTTGCGGTAAGGCCAACAAGCTACGATCCCGTGTCTTGGCCGCTCCTTGGTATAGTGAGCATGTTCGCCGCAAATCTTTCTTTTGCGTTTTATGTCTTGACGATCAAATGGGGGGGCAAAAACGAAACGGTTGCCGCGCTAACCGTCTATCCTGTCGCCATAAGCGCGTTAATTAGTCTTGCCGATATCGCTATTTTGGGGAATTGGGTGTGGAATCCGGCCGCTATTATTTATATGTCGCTTACGGGTCTGTTTTTTGCCGCGGCCATTATCCTTGTCACCAGGGCTTACCAGCTTGCTTCCAACGCTTTTGTCGCGTCGTTTCATTATTCACAGATCATTACAGGCGGGCTCGCGGGCTTCTTCATATGGCACGACATTCCGGCGCGGAACGTTGTCTTGGGCGCTGCGATTATTATAGCCGCCGGACTCTTGATCATACGGAACGGCGATAAAGCGAAAGAACAGGCATTCGAAGCGGCATCATGACCAAACATATCTCCCATTTTCGGGCCATGGCTTATGCTTTGGCCGGGCATACCATCTGGGTTTTGGGCGATACATGCACGAAACTCGCGGGGCAAATGCGTATGCCGCCCGTGCAAATCATCGTTCTTTGCAGCCTTTTCGCCATACTGACCATCGGCGTCGTCACCGTCGCGCGCGGGCGCGCGCGTTTTTTGAAGCCGGCTAGAGTCAAACTGGAATTCGGGCGCGGGCTTATGTGGTCCGTGCAATCGTTCACCAACGTAATTTCGTTCACGGTTTTTCCTTTGGCTACCGTTTATACGTTGTTGTTCACGGTTCCCTTGCTGAGTTCTCTGGGCGCGGCGTTCAGCTTGCGCGAACGTCTTTCCTTGCGGAACGGTCTGGCCATTTTGGCGGGTTTCGGCGGCGTTCTTTTGGCTGTCGGGCCTGAAAAATTCGACCTTGGCGATCATAGCTGGACGCATTGCGCCGTTTTGTTTACCTTTCCCTTGTTGGCCGCGGTCAACACGGTCTGGATCCGTTTTATGAGCCGGACGGAGTCCAGCGAAAGCATGGCCTTGTTTCCCATGCTTGTCCGCACCGTCGTTCTTTTGCCGTTTTGCCTGTGGTATTTTGAGCCGTTAACGGAGAAAGGGCTTCTTGCCGTTATGGGCCTGGGCTTTTTCGGCGGCGTTGGCTTTCTGTTTGTCATGGCCGCCTACAAGCATGCTCCCGTTGCTCTTATCGTTCCTTTCCAGTATACGCAGCTTATTACCGGCGCGATTGTCGGCTATCTCATATGGAGCGATGTCCCCTCGTGGAATCTTTTGGGGGGGGCCGCGGTGATTACCGCCTCGGGTCTTTATATTGTCCACCGGGCGCGTCAGACGGCCGTTAAGACCGTTGCCGTATCCTATGAGCCCTGAAGGCAAAAAGTGCCCAGTTTTACAGTCTCTTGGCGAATCGCTGCTTTCTAACGCCTTGAAAAAGAAGAACTAAATCTGGCACGGGTCTTGCTCTCAAAGGAGCGGGGGAACCATGAGCCGATACATCAATCCATTGTTGATCGATAACACCGCGTATGCGGTTTCGATGGTGGGCAATTACACGAGCCATCGGCCAAGCGCCGCCGAAACGTCATTGGCCTCCACTTTTGCCGAGCAGCTTCAGGTGGTTCAATCCCTCGACAAATCCCAAGCCGTTGCCAAAACTGGTTCTGAAACGCAAACCGCCGATGCCTCTTCGACTCAATCGACGTGGCGCGTCGATCGAGGCGCGGCGGAAAACGTCGGTGAAGTTCAGGATTTTACCTTTGACGATTTCATCGACATTATCAATCCGCTTCAACATATACCTATCCTTAGCACCGTTTATCGCGAGATGACCGGCGACGAGATCAAGCCTGCGGCGCGCATCGCGGGCGACGTCGCGTTTGGCGCGCTTACAGGAAGTCTGGTGGTTAGCACGGCCATATCCGTTGCCAGCGCTGCGTTTGAGGCAAGCGAAGGCGAGGAACCCCTTGTCAAAATTGCCGACGCGCTCTTCGGCATGGACGATCTGCCTGAGACGAACGATCCGAATGATAACATCATGTTGGCTTCTGCCGAAAAAGTCGAAGAACCGGCGGCCAAAAGCGAAACGGCGGAAACGCAAGATGACGGCAACATTCAACTCGCTTCCGCCGAGGCAGCGAATAAAAGCGCGGCTCTTCCGGCTTCCTTGAGCCCGGATGAAAACGAGATGGCGCCCGTCGACGTTTCGTCTGTGACGATGGCCGAAGCTTTCGCCAAAGGTAAGCAGCCCTTTGGCGGCGTGATGGATCCGGCGCTTTTAGGGCAATCGAAACAGGTGGCTTCGGCCGGAACGGCTGCGACTGCGCCGGTGATGGCACCGGCAAAAAAACAGGTCCCCACTGTCCGTTTGGGCCATACGATTTATACATCGCCCCTCATGAACCGCGAAGCGCGTCTTAACGCAACGCAGGCAGCCAAGCTTGCCGCTGCGCAAAATGCGGCGGCGAAAGCGGAAGTGGAGAACAAGACGGATATGGCCCCAAGCGGCGAAACGCCGTCGTTGGCGGAATCGCTCATGCAATCGCAAAGCCTGCCTCCAAGCGCTTCGCTTACGTCTCCGGCGCTTATGTCCGTTCCCGGCACGGAAGCGAACGAAGACCGGAAGCTTGGCCGTCTTATGCATCAATCCGCCACAACGGCGTCCTCCGGCAATACGTTGCCGCCGGAACTTGTGCATGACATGATGCTCATGGCGCTCGACAAATACAAAACGGCCGAGGGTCTTGCGCCGAGCGAAATGACGCTGGGCGCGTTGAACTGATATAAAGCACATGGGAAACGTTCACAGAACAGCGCCAATATGCTGATTCCCAAGCCTTATTTTTTATTTTGCCATGCAAAAGCATGGAAGGAATATTTCCTGAACGTTCCGGTTGGGCTGGCAATTCCGGGAGCCACGGGGTAGTAAGACATCGCAAAACGATAACGGGGGTTTATATCATGCGTCCTTCCCAACGCGCGCCCGACCAATTGCGCGACATTGCTTTCTTCCCGAACGCGGCGAAGTTCGCCGAAGGATCCTGTCTCATAAAATTTGGCGATACCCATGTGCTGTGCACGGCCAGCGTGGATGAAAAAGTGCCGCCGTTTCTGCGGAACACGGGTTTGGGGTGGGTGACGGCCGAATACGGCATGTTGCCGCGCGCCACGCAGGAACGCACCGAGCGCGAAGCCGCGCGTGGCAAACAAACAGGGCGAACGCAGGAGATCCAGCGTCTTGTCGGCCGTTCGCTTCGCGCCATTACGGACCGCAAGGCGCTGGGCGAAATCCAGATCAAGATCGATTGCGACGTCTTGCAGGCCGACGGCGGCACGCGCACGGCGGCCATTTCGGGCAGCTATGTCGCGCTGGCGCTTGCGTGCCGCTACCTTGTGAAAATCGGAAAAATCCCGGCCATGCCACTTACGGATTCCGTCGCTGCCGTTTCCTGCGGCCTATACGATGGCGCGCCCGTTCTCGATCTTGATTACGCCGAAGACTCGAACGCCGAAGCCGACGCCAACTTCGTTTTGACAGGGAGGGGCGGCATCGTGGAAATTCAGTGCACGGCCGAGCAGAAGCCGTTTGAAGAAACGCAGTTTCAGGAATTGCTGGCGCTGGCGCGGCAAGGCATTGGGCAACTGACGGTCCTGCAACAAAAAGCGCTGGATCAAGCCTGATGCGCCGTTTTGCCGACGACATTCTTGTCATCGCCACGCACAATCAGGGCAAGTTCCGCGAGTTTCAGGAACTGCTGGAGCCCTGTGTCAAGGAAATAGTTTCATCGGAACTGGCGGGGCTTCCCGATACGGAAGAGACAGGCGAAACGTTTGCCGATAACGCCATCCTGAAAGCGAAAGCCGCCGCGCGGCAAGCGGGCCGCGCCGCTCTTGCGGACGATAGCGGCCTTTGCGTGACGGCGCTCGACGGCAAGCCGGGCCTGCATTCCGCGCGATGGGCCGGTCCCGGCCGGGACTATAGGCAAGCCATGAAAAGCGTTCATGAAGCCATGGGCGCGGCGCACGACCGCTCGGCTTGTTTTATCTGCGTGTTGGCGCTGGCGTGGCCGGATGGCCATACGGAACTTGTCGAAGGCCGCTGCGACGGCATGATCGTGTGGCCGCCGCGCGGCGAGCAAGGCCACGGCTACGATCCGTTTTTTGCGCCGCTTGGCCACGAGCGCACGTTCGCGGAAATGAGCGCGATCGAAAAGCAGGCGCTCAGTCATCGCGGTGTCGCGTTACGTGAATTGGTGGCAAGGCACTTCAAACCGTGATGATTCCTCTCGCTCTCTATATCCATTGGCCGTATTGCGTGTCGAAATGCCCCTATTGCGATTTCAACTCGCAACAAATGGGCGCTGTCGATCATCGAGCGTGGGCGGAGGCCTATAAACGCGAGCTTGCTTATTACGCCCAGCTTTTGCCGAACCATCGCGTGACGTCGGTCTATTTTGGCGGCGGGACGCCATCGCTCATGGCGGTCTCGACGGTCGAGGCCGTTCTTCAACGCGCAGCCATGCATTGGCCGGTAGACGAAGCCGCCGAAATAACGCTGGAAGCCAATCCGGCGGGGGCCGAAACGGAAAAGTTCAGGGACTTTCGCGCGGCAGGGATCAACCGCCTTTCCCTCGGCGTCCAGTCCTTGCGCGACGAAACATTGAAATTTTTGGGCCGCGCGCATGACGCCGCGCAAGCTCGCCGCGCGATCGACGCCGCTCTGCACACGTTTCCACGCGCGTCCTTCGACTTTATTTACACGCGTCACAGCCAAACGCCGGAGGCGTGGGCAGCGGAACTGAACGAAATGCTGGCGTACAAGCCAAGGCATTTGTCGCTTTATCAACTTACAGTCGAGCCCGGCACACCGTTTTATGAGCGGGCAAGAAAGGGCATTCCTCTAACGGCCTATGAAGATATAGCCGCCCTGCTGTTTGAGCAAACGAACGCGGCGATGACGCGCGCGGGCCTACCCGCCTATGAGGTATCGAATTACGCCGTGCCGGGCGAAGAAAGCCGCCATAATCTGGCGTACTGGCATTACGACGACTACATCGGGATCGGCCCCGGCGCGCACGGCAGGTTTGTGAACGGAGAGACGCGGTATGCCACGGAAAACCGGCGCGATCCGGAAGAATGGCTTCGACAGGTTTCCGCGCGCGGGCACGGCTTGGTGCTGAACGAAAAGGTGGATTTCCCGGCGGCGCAACGCGAAGCGCTCATGATGGGCTTGCGTCTTGTCAAAGGCATCGACGGCGCGGCATGGGCGAAAAAATTCGGCGCGCCGCTTTCAACCTTTCTACCGCAGGAAAAAGTCGACCGCCTTCGGGCCGAAGGCCTCCTTATAAACGAAGAAACAAACCTTCGCGCAACGCCTGAAGGACGGCAACGGCTTAACGCGGTGCTGGATTATTTGGCATGAGGGAAGACGAAAGCAGACCCTAATTCTCCAGATCGAGGTATTTGAGTTTAGGGCCTGAAAAGTGCGTTATGTTGGTAGGTCGCGGAGGGGGCGGCACAATCCAGGGGAATATCGTTTCAGCAGCGGAAGACAGAGCTTTTATTGCGCCGGAAAACTTTGAAACCGAAGAGCCGGCTCCTTTGGCCCCCGGGACTGCCGGGCCTGTTTTGGGAGTAACAAGTGCGCGCTGTTTTGGCGTCGTAGGGACGCCGGCCAAAGCGCGGGGTTTTGGCAAATGAATTTTGTATTTAACAAACGCCGCTCCCTGTTGTTGACGGTCATACCTGCGCCGTTTCCACCATGGCAGGTAACCGCCAACGCCTTCCCACAACAATTCCAGTGCCTCGGCCTCTGAAAGCGAGGGCATGATTTGTTTCAACACCTGAAGGTGCGTGTCATGAAGAGAGTCATAAAACTGCAAAGGCCGCGAGGAACCTCCCGTGAAAAAGAATTTCGTCGCTTCCGTTTCCCATGGCGATCCTTTGCCTGATGCGCCGGTTTTTACGGCCCGGGGAGGAAGGAAGCCAATGCCCTGCACGATTGGCCCGTAATAATTCTGCGGTCTGTGAAGAGACGCGCCGTAATTCACTAAACCCAATCCTTCCTGAAGGTCCAAAAAGGCGAGCGCCATACAATGCGCAACCTTACCACAAATGGGCGGAAAAGATAGAGGGCTCTATGGTTAATTCGTCAATCCGAAGCCATAAGCGCCTTCACATGCGCTCCGGCGCTGGCCGCAAGGGCCGCGATGTTGTACCCGCCTTCAAGCGTGCTGATGACGCGCCCCAAGCAATGTTTCCGGGCCAGAACACAAAGCTCATGCGTGATCCGGAAATAGTTGTCCTCAACAAGGTTTATGTCAGCTAAAGGATCGTCGCGATGCGCGTCGAAACCGGCGGAGACCAAAATCAATTCGGGCTTGAAGGCGTCGATGGCCGCCAGTCCGCGTTCGCGCCAGGTTTTCAGAAATTCAGCGCCGTCCGTGCCGGGCCGCAAAGGCATGTTCACGATGTTGTTTAGCGGACCGGATTCGTCGACGCCTCCCGACCCCGGGTACAGCGGCATTTGATGCGACGAACAGAACAACACGGCTGAATTTCCCCGCGCCCATGCTTGCGTGCCGTCGCCATGATGAACGTCGAAATCGGCAATCGCGATACGTTTGAAGTTGTGCGTGTCCAGCGCATGCATCGCGCCGATGGCAATGTTGTTGAAAAGGCAAAAACCCGCCGCATGGGCGCGGCCTGCGTGATGGCCGGGCGGGCGCACGGCGCAAAAAGCGTTCGTTATTTTCCCCGACAAAACGTCATCGATAGCCGCAATCGCCGCGCCCGCCGCGCGCAACGCCGCTTCGCCGGAACCGGCGGAAAGAGCGGTTTCTTCATAGGCTACCTTGTCTTCCTCCGCGCCTTCTTCAAGCAGGTAATAACCTTTTTCAGGCACGGACGACAGAATGTGCTCGACATACGAAAGATCGTGAACGCGCGCGATATCTTCTTTTGTGGCCCGGAGCGCTTCGTACCGGACAACGTCCGCATAGGCCGGTTTGGCAAGCTCGTGCAGAATGGCCGCAAGCCGCTCAGGCGTTTCGGGATTGCCGTAACCGTTGTCGTGCGCAAGACACGCCGCATGCGTAAACAGGGCTGTCGTCATGACCCGTTCTCCTTAAAGGGCCGCGCGGTCGCCGGTAAAGCGAATGGCCGGATCATCCCGCTTTGCCCTGATAGATCTTGACGATATCGTCCAGAAGCTTGAGCGCGTCTTCGCGCGGGCGCTGGAAGCTGTTGCGCCCGATGATCGAGCCGTTGCCGCCGCCCGCGTAAATCGCGCGCGCGTCGTCGTAAACGCTGTCGGCTCCTTTCGCCGCGCCGCCCGAAAACACCACAAGACGTTTGCCGTTGAATGCCGACTGCATGATGTGACGGACGCGCTCGGCCGGCGTCGCGATCGGTATCTTCTTTTCCTCGTAAACTTTTTTCGCGTCCTTGTTCTCCAGATGAGCCGAAGGCAGCTTTACCTTGATGATGTTCGCGCCCAGCAACGCCGCCATGTGCGCCGCGTAGGCGATGATGTCGACGGCAAGCTCGCCTTCCTTCGGCAGGCCGCCGCCGCGCGGATAGGACCAGACCACAACCGCAAGCCCCCTCGCTTTCGCTTCGCGGATTATGTCGCGCACTTCCTCGTACTGGTCGTACATCGAATCCGAAGCGGGATAGATCGTAAAGCCGACGGCGGCGCAGCCGAGACGCAGCGCGTCGTCGACGCTGGCGGTGACGGCCTGATCGGCGGCTTCCTTGTTGCGCGACAAACTGTTCGCGTTGTTCATCTTCAAAATAGTCGGGATGGCGCCCGCAAAGGTGTCGGCGCCTGCGGCCAGCGAACCCAGCGGCGCGGCATAAGCGTTCAGCCCGGCATCGATGGCCAACTGGTAATGGTAATGCGGATCGTAGCCCGGCGGATTGACGGCGAAGCTGCGCGCCGGGCCGTGCTCAAAACCCTGATCCACGGGCAAAATGACCATCCGGCCTGTGCCGCCGAGTCGTCCGGCCATCAAAATACGGGCAAGGTTGGCTTTCGTTCCGGGCGTTTCGCCTTCGTAACCATCCAGTATTTCGCGGACGCGGCGGGTAATCTTCATGGCCAATCTCCTCAGGGCGTTGCAGTCAAAGCACGGTTGAAAGTTTTGACATAACCAAACTTGACTGTTTTGTCCAATACGGCTTTCGGGAATCAGCAAGTTTCGCTAGGGTCAGGAACGGCGGATTCCTTTTACCAGACAGGATGGCACCATGAAACGCGGCTATTTTTGCCCCAGCTTCCTTCTATTGGCCTCACTTTTAATGACGCTGCCGGGGTCTGCCCGGGGGCAGGGCCTTGACAGCGTGTTCGACACATCGGCGCGGGAAAGCCGGATGCGTTCCGTAACATGGGATTACCAACCCGGTCAGGCCGCGCGGCGTCTCGCGGCGGGACAGGCGAGGACCGATGTACCCTACCAGCCGCAGTATCAGGCGCTGGTTAATCCCCCCATACCGGTCCAGACAATTAAGCCCATTCCCGGCACGACCCATACCTATGTTCCCGTGCCTGATCCGCCGCCCGAGCCCCGGTCGGGACCGGCGGATCCTACATCGGGACTCCGTAACGTGACGGGCATCGAACTTGGCGGCCAGCTTTCGCGTTACAATTATCAGGAACCCGATCTGGAAGTGAAAAATTATGGCTATAAATTCGGCGTCAACGCGCTTCTCACGGGCGGCCTTTACGACGGCTGGTTCGTGCGCGGCGATTTGCGATTTGCGGCGGGCGACGTCGATTACGAAGGTTCGGGCGAACAGGGGGATCAACCCGATTATCTGTTCGAGCTTCGCGCTCTGGGCGGAAAGGATTTTCTGTTCGGCCGTTTTGCCGTCGCGCCGTTCACCGGCATCGGCTACCGGTATCTTAAGAACGACGCGCGGGGGTATTCAAGCATTGGAAGCAGCGGCTACCGCCGCGAAAGCCAATATCTCTACGTTCCCTTGGGCTTCCAGCCTCGGATGAGGCTTAACAACGGCGCGCATCTGGCGTTAAGCGTCGAATACGACTTTTTCGTTAAGGGATGGCAGTACTCGAAGTTGACGGATGTTTATGATGGTTATCCCAACATGCTCAACCAGCAGGATAACGGCTACGGCATTCGTGGCGAACTTATGTACATGATGTCGCGCTGGTCGTTCGGACCGTTCTTCAATTACTGGAACGTAGGCACGTCGAATTATAAGTGCGGTTTCGGTTCGGAATATGTCATTTGCGGCGTTGAGCCTATGAACCAGACGGTCGAATGGGGCGCACAGTTCCGTTACAAGCTGTACTGATTGTCGTTCGCGCGGGTTTAACCGGGGCCAGACCCTATTTTGACGAGGCGTTAATGCGGCGTTTCTCTTCCGAGGCCGGCATTGCCATCGGCCCTATCCTTTTTGTGATTGCGATTCTGGGCGTACTGGCGGCGCTCATGTCCTCGAGCGGCGGTGGTTTCGGCGTGGCCAGCGTGGCCGACCGCGTTTCGGCGGATATTGTGACCCAGACCAATTTGATCCGAAGCAAGATCAACGAATGCAACCTGCTTTACGGCACAAACAACAACGGCGACGGCTGGCCTTCGTCGAATGCCGCCGGAACGCTTGTTTCGGCGCTGGAGTGCGAAGGCGACCAGGCGACGGACAAGAACATCTGGACGGGCGTGCGCGCCCTTCTGCTGCCGCCGCCGACGGCCGGATTCGAGGCGTGGTATTATGTGAACGCCGACGACGAGGGAGGCCGGTGCATCTGGACGTCGCCGACAGGCGGCAAAACCATCGGCGTCAAAACGGGTCTGACGCAGGCGGCGTCGAAATTCTCAAGCCAGGAAGTCAGTTACGACGAAAACAGCGACAGCCAGAAATTCGTCGTTTTCATCACCCGTCCGACAGGAACGGTAGATTCGCATTGCACGGTGCCGTAATAACCGTTTGGGCCTTATGACGAACGTTCCGTCCGGCTCGACCAGCTTTGCGCAACGCCAAGGCCCAAAAGCGCGGCATAGGTGGCGGCTATGGCGGGCATCTGCAGGCTGAAATCGACAAGGGAATGAAGGGCGACGGTTGCGGTTGCGCTTACCGCAAGGGCGGGAAAAATTTCCTGCCGCCGCCGCCGCCAAACGCCGGTGACGCAGCAACTGACAAGCAAGGCAATAGCCGTAAACAACATAAGCGCGGCGGGAATGCCGAGTTCAAGCGCCGCTTCGAGATAGTCGTTGTGCGCGTGCTGGAACCAGAGCGGCAGCGTAGGATCGCGATACAGCCGGAACGCGTTTTCGAAAGCTCCCAAACCGAACCCCAGCCATGGGTTGCCGGCAATGGCGCGCAAGGCGATGCGGTAGCCCGCCAGCCGATCGGGCAAATCGGTTTTCAACTGATCCCGGTCGAGCCGGTCTAGAAAACCCGCATCGCCAAACAAATTAAGCCCCAGAAGAAGAACCGTTCCGCCCAAAACAACCGGCAGCCATCGTTTCCATGACCAGCGCCGGTTGGCGGCGAGGGCGAAAAGAAGGACACAACAGCCCACAAGACTGAAAGAGATCCCTGCACGCGAACCCGTGAAGAGAAGAGCGCCCAACACAATAACGACAGGAAGGAAGTAAAAAACATCGCGCGTCGCGATCCTTTCAAGGATAGCGGCCTGCCGGGATTGACGGGACAAATCGAGAGGCTTCTGCCGTTTAAGATGCTGCCAAAGCAAAACGAGACAGGTCTGCAGCCCCAATCCCGCGTACGTGGCGTAGGAATTTTTATTCACGAAAGTAGACGTGACGCAATCGGCATAAGCCCATTTGGGGAACCATAAAATCATGCGCAACCCGGTTGATTGCATCAGCAAGCCGTAAAGGGCGTAAACGACGGAAGCAGCGGCCAGCACCTTTAAAAGCCTTAACGCGTTGTCGCCGTCGCGGCCTCCCCAAAAAGCCAGAAGAAAGCAAAACGCGTATGACATCAATCTTACGAAAGATTCGCCGAACAGATCCGGGTCGATGGAAATCGAACCCGCAAAGGCTTCCGGCATGTTCTGAACCTCTTTCCAGAGTGGATGGTGCGAACCCTCCGGCATCCAGCTTTGCGTTTGAAGAAAGGCCCAAACGCCAACGGCGAGAAGAAGAAAAGCGCTGGCTGTCAGCCGTTTCACGGGAGCTCCGGCGGGCCAGAAGGTCTTTGCGCGGTAAAGCTCCAGGCAAAGGCCGAGCGTAAGAAGGGACGTCAGGACGCCCATAAGATCGCTGGCCCACGGGCGATTGGCGCCAAAGGGAAGGGGAAGAAGAGCGAGAAGGACAATGAAACCGGAAAACCAGTGAAAAGTGAGGCGGTCCTTCAGTATTTGTGCGTAACCTCTCATGCGAAACTCATGTTGTAAGAAAACGGCGGGAGGCATTTTCCAGAACAAGGCACGTCAACCGGCCTGTCGCGTAAGCGCCCGTGTCGATGCCTATGCGGTTGGGCTGGACGTCGGGTTCCGGCAATATCGAATGGCCGTGAACGATCACTTTGCCGTGGTCGGCTTTTGAAAACATAAAATCGTACCTGATCCACAGCCTGTCTTCGTCCGTCTGCCGGTCGAGGGGAACGCCCGGCCGGATGCCTGCATGGACGAAATAGTAATCGCCGCGCGTGCAATCCATCTCCGTCGCGGCAAGGAAATCGCGGTGGGCGGCGGGAATCTTTTCCAGCATGGCTTTGTGCAAGGCTAAGGAATCCTCCATAACGTCGGCGCGAAAAGGGTTAAGGCCATAGCTCACGAGCGTGGCGCCGCCGCCCAACAGCATCCAGTCCGTGGCTTGCTCGAGATCGCCGCCCAGAAAGCGGAGCATGGCCTCGTCATGATTGCCGCGCAGGAAAACGGCTTTCTTGTCCTTGGGCAGCGATTGGATCAGGTAGTCGAGAACGCCTTTGGAATCGACGCCCCTGTCCACGTAATCGCCGAGGAAAACAAGTTCTTTCGTCGGGCCGGGAGACTGCGCGGCGTCGACGGTTATCTCCTCCATAAGACGGGAGAGCAAATCGAGACGCCCGTGAATGTCGCCGATAACGTAAAGCCGGTGGTTTTCGGGCAGGACTGTGGGCGGCGGCGTTTTGACCATGGCGGCAGAATGGGCAAAATCGGGCCTTCTGGCAAGGGCCGACCCTACGCCGCCAAAAGCCCGTAGGCATACCATCGGGAAATGGACTTGCCCACGACGTCCTGGATAATGTTACGCGCCAGTTCGGGCGTCGGTTCGACAACGTCCATGACCTGGGCCGCCAGCGCGGGATCGTGAACGATGCGCTGAAGCTCCATAAGAAGAGCCGAAACCGAAAGATCAAGCCCGACCCGGCTTATCGCCTGAATGACAAAGGCGTCGCGGGCCGAAAGGGACACAACGCCGCCGACGATCGGCGACGCCAAAAGAACCCTCGAGCTGGTGATGGACATTGCCTCAAGATAGCGGTTGAACGAAACGGACCACCTGGGGCGGGAGAGTTGCGTTTCGACGAGCCCCGGATACCGGCTGCGCATCGGGCGCGCCACGCCCGTCGCAACGAGGATATGAATGGCGGCAACGGCGTCCGCCGGATTCACGCCCTGACCGTTGGGATGGTTCAGAAAATCGCCTATGCCCATCGGCAAGGTCGTCATAAGATCGATAAGCTTGTCGAAAGGCGGCATGGAAAGATCGATGCGTTTGCCGTGAGCGGTAATTTCCGCCGGCACCTGTTCGCGCAACGCGGTGATGCCATAGGTAAAACCGCCGTACAATTCGACGGCGTCTGCCGATTGTTCGACCGGCAACCGGCACCAAATGTCGTTTCGTTCGAGCCGCTGGATCGCAAAATCCTTGATGGGTTCATACAGCAAGTGATCGCGGCACGCGGTCAACACGTCGTGCGCGGTTGCCGGGGTTACAAGCTCCATGTAATTCGCGCCCACATCGGCATCGCCCACGAAGGTAAACCCGCGCGTGAGAAGAGCCTCCATGTTGTTGAAGGTCCCGGATACGGGTTTTTCACCGGTTGAAACGGAGGAGAAGAACTCGTCCGGCAATCCTTGCGCGATGGCGCGCTCCAGAGACGCCAGCGCGAGGGGATGATCGGCGAAATACAGGGGGCCAAGATCCTTGATTTCCTGCAAAAACTCCTTTGCCTGATCCACGTCCATTTCGGGGGCAAATTCGCCGACAAGAAAGTTGAGGACGTCTCCGGCGGCAGGCGCGATGCGGTAACGAATGGATAAAAGGCCGTTCGGCGCCAGTTTTTTCGCGGCGAGATCGTAAAAGGCTTCTTTGCCGGCCTCGGCGAACGAAGTCCCCACCTGATCGCAGACGAGGTAATTCAGCAGGGGCAACGCTATCAGGGCATTGCTGAAATTCGCAAAGTCTTCCGCCAGAAAAGTAACGTTCGAAACCTGCCAAAGCTCGGCATAACGCGCCGCCTTTAACGCGGCTTCCTTGTCCGGCATAAGGCCGTAGAAAGAACCTTCGGGATTGCTGGCGGCCAGGCAGATAAAACTTTGCATGTCGCGGGAGACGACTTGCGCATAGGTAAAGGGAGACCGGGGCGCGCGGGGCTTGATGCCGCGCAGGGCGGCGACATAGCTCAAGCGGACGGGGCTGACATCGGCGGCAGGTGCGTTGTTGGGCGAATACATTTCTGGCCTCTGGACTGAAAAAGAGGGGCGCCGGAAGAAGGCGGGGGAAGAACAAGCGCCCGTCACGAAAAAACTATCGGAAAAAGCGCAATTTCACAACAACCAATTCGAACGTGCCGCCGATGGCCTTAGGGGGCTTTGCCTATAAATAATGAAGAATGCTGAGATTCACCATTTGCGCGGTCGCGGCATAGGCGGACTGCAGCGTCGCCTGATAGGTCAAGATCTTGATGGCCACTTCGTTCACGTCGACGCTTTGGATATCGTCGATCTGGCTTTTCAGGCTGCTGATATAGGATTCGTGCTGGGCTTCGGTCCGGCCGAGGGCCGAAGCGGCACCGGCGACGCCGGCGTGGAGGGCGCGGACGTTCTGCAGCCCTTCCGTGATATACGTGTTCGCCGTTTGCATATAGGCCGCATAGTTGGCCTGATCCTGCGTAGCCGCATAGGCATAGCGCAGGCCCAGAATGATTTTCTGAAAGCCGGCGTGTGTGCTCGTTACGCCGTATTGCAGGTCCTGTTCGGTGTCGATGGGGACGGTATCCTGGTGATAGGCCGAAGCGATAAGGTCGGCGTCGACGGTGCCGTAATCGGAATCGTAAAGGGGAAGCTCATCGGTTCCGGTGATATAGGACAAGGTCGGATCCTCGCTCAGAAGGGCCGACATGTCGCCGACAGGCAACGTCGAGTACCGTGAGCCCGCGTAAATATAGCGGCCATTCACTTTCTGGTTCAGGTAATATTCCATCTGATCCAGAAAGTTGGCGAATTGCGTCGCAAGCGTTTCGGTTTTCGAGGAATCGTAGGTTGTGGCCGTGATGATGGTCGTAATGGCTTCGGAAGAAATATCTTCGATGGACGTCAGGGAAGAATCGTAAACCTCGACGCGCGTCATGATCGCGGCGATGTTCAACAAATAGCTTTCCTTTTCCGCGGCGGTGTTGGAAAGGTTTATCATTTTTTTGACTTCGCTGGACGTATACTGCGCCAGCGTGCTGTATTTTTCCCCGCTGGAAAGCTGTTCGCTCAATGCGCTCAGGCGAGTCTGCCCTTTGGTAAGATTGTTGATGTTGACGTATTGAAGGCCAAGCGTGCTGATGCCGGTCGTCATGTTTCGTCTCCTTACACAAGGCCTTCAAGGATGTCGAACATCTTCTGGATGACCGCCATCACATGGGCCGAGGCCGCGTAGGAATTTTGCAGTATCGTAAGCTTTACCGTTTCCGCGTCGACGTTGACGCCCGTTTTGTTCGCGTAGCTTTCCTGGAGAAAATCCTTTTGATCCGACGCCGTTTCGCTCAACGACCTGATGTTGCTATAGGCCTGCTGGAAACAGGAAAGGATGTTTGTGACGAGCGATTCATAACTGGCGTTGCTGACGTTCAGGCCGTCGGCGGAAAACGTCCGCGTCGATACGTCGAAGGTTTCGCAAACGGCCGTCGCGCTGGCGGTTTTGATCGTTTCGCTCCCGTCGATAAGCGCCGCGTTGACCTCGAACGTGAAACGGTCGGCGCCGGAGAAAATATAGGTGGCTTCGCCCGCCGTGCCGGTCGCGTTCGCGTAGGCATAGGCAAAGGTCTCGGGAGGGCCCGCCGAAGACGTCGTGAACGCTTCGACGATCAAATCGAGCTGATCGCGCAATTTCCGGATGACTTCGCCGGTCCCGGACGTGCTCGCCGCGGCAGGCGATCCGTCGGCGCGGAAATCCACCATCGCCTCGAGGCTTCCGCCGGTCAAAACGTCGTTGAGCGAGAGTGCCGTGTTCGTCGTCGTCGTGACGTCCGTGCCGTTATAGGTAAAGCTTCGCGCCGTCGTGCCCTCGACGAGCATATAGCCTCCGGGGGTATAAAGGGCGATCTGGCCGTTGGCGCGCTCCATAACCGTGACGTTCATGACGGCCGCCACTTCCTGTATCAGCGTGTCGCGCTGGTCCTCAAGGTCGCTGGAAGATTGGCCGGACATAAGGGCTTGCGAAATTTTCGCGTTAAGATCGGCGATGTTCACAAGATCGGAATTCAACCCGGTTATGGTCGTGTTGATGTCGTCCGTGATTTGCCGGTCAAGGGCCTCGATTTTGGACGACGCGTTGCTGATTTGCGCGACAAGGTTCGACGCCGCGTCGATGACCTGTTGCTGAAGAACGCTGTCTTCCGGCTGGGCGGAAAGTTCTTTCCACGCGGAAGCGAACTCCGACATGGCCGAGGCCAGCGCCGGATCGGACGTGTCGGTGCAGTCCAGAATCGTTTCGACCTGTTGAAGGTAATCTTCCTGTGCGCTGCGGTAACTGGCGTCGGACGTGGCGTCGGTCAGCGCGTTGAACAGCGCCGTGTCGGTCGCGCGCCGGTAGCCGGTGATTCTGACGCCGCCCCCTTCGTTGCCCAGCGTGACCGAGGCCGTGGCGGCGGTTTTGGTGGTGTAGCCTTCCGTCGTCGCGTTCGAAATATTGTTCGCCACGAGCGAAATTTGCGTCGTGGCCGCCTGCAGACCCGAAAGCGCGACCGAAAGGGAAGAGAACAAAGACATGAAACCGTTATCTCCCTGATAGAATCAAACCGGCTCTAGCGGACGATATTGATGACTTCCTGCAGCATGCTGTCGGCCGTTGTGATGGTCCGCGCATTGGCCGAGTAAACGCGCTGGGCCTGAATGAGTTTCGTAAACTCGGTGGCGATATCGACGTTGGACGCCTCGAGCGCGTTGGAAACGATCGTTCCCGCGCCGTTCGATCCGGCGACGCTGTAGCGCGGCGTGCCCGAAGCCAGCGTCTGGGCGTAAACGCCGCCCGTGAGGCGCTGCAGCCGGTCTTCCGCGAAGAACTGAACGACGGGAATCTGGGCGATGATGCGGTTCCGTCCGTTGTCGTAGTTGAGCGAGACATATCCGTTTTCGTCGATCGAAAGGCTTTGGAACGAACCGCGCGGAATGCCGTCCTGCTGGAACTCGCTGACGGACACGGCGGCGTCTGCGAACTGCGTGACGCCGTTCGATTCGTCGTAGGTGCCGAACGAGGCCGTGATGCTCTGTGTGCCCGTTCCGGCGAATGTCAGGTCGAAGGTGATTTGCGCGAGGTTGTTTGCCGACGCGCTGTTGTCGACGACGTCGTAATCGGCGGAAGCGTTCGTGCCGCCGGTTAAATCGTATGAATCGCCCGCCGTGGGATCGGTGGTGCCCGCCCCGGCCGTGCAACCGACGAGCGCCGAAACGCCGTCGACTTCGGTTTCCAGCGTTGTCCAGAAAGCGCCCGAAGCGGCGTCGAATTCGTACAGTTCCGTGTCGGTTCCGTCGGTTATGGTCACCGCATAATCCGTTGTCGTGCCGGCGGCGATTTCAATGGAAATGTCGTTGCCGGCTTCGCCCGGCGTGGCGGCCGTGAACGTGCAAAGGGTATCGGTTCCGTCGGTGACGGTATACGTCGCGGCGACGGCAGCGGGAGGGTTGCCGATGGTCTCGATCGTGCCCTGGTTGGTGACGCTGTTGAACGTAAAGGGCACATAGGCGATGTAATCGCTGCCGGTGCCAAGGCCGTCGTCGACCGTTAACGTCAAAAGCCACTCGTTGGTGTCCGTCTTCGTCCAGGAATAGGTCATGTCGTGCTCGCCGCCCAGCGCGTCGTAGACCTGGATGGTCGAGGAGGCCGAGCTTTGGCCGATGTCGTACGTCGAGGGCAGGTTGGCCGCGTAATCGACGTGGCTCGTGCCGACGGGATTGTCCAAAAGGTCCGACAGCTGAATGGGTTCGCATGAAGACGTATCGACGACGCCGGTCGAGCTCACCGTGTAACCGGCGAGATAATAGCCCGCCGTGTTGACCAGGTAACCCGTCGAGTCGAGCGAGAAATCTCCCGCGCGCGTATAGAACGAACCGGTTGCGAACGTTTTCGCGCCGGTGGCGGCCACGGTGGCGGCCTTCACGACGAAGTAACCGGAACCGGAAATGGCCAGAGCCGTTTCCGAATCCGACGACGTCAAGCTGCCCTGAACCGAGTTGGTATACTTCGGCGTGGCGCGGACGCCGCCCGGATCGTTATAGGACGCGGAGGACTGTGTCACGAGCGACTCGAAGGTTGTGTCGATGCCCTTGAAACCCGTCGTTTGCGTGTTGGCAAGGTTATCCGAGATGTTGCCGATGGCGCTCGATTGGGCGTCGAGGCCGCCGACGGCCACGGTGAGGGCTGAAAAGAGTGACATGGATGACCTCCGCTTCGCCTTCACAGGCGTTCCGATGAAGAACGACGGGGACGGCTTTCTTCGTTGGACAAAACGCCGGAAGGACTCCCCCGGCACACGAAATCATCCATTCTCGAGCAAGTTCGGTGCCAAGCTACAACCTTTTGATATTAAACACATATTTTATGATCTAAAAAAAATCATAAAGCGGTTACGGCAATTTTTTCCCCGGATTCGGGGATATATTGCCGTTTCAAATTCCTTTTAAAATGAGGCGCGTCCTTGACAAAGGGTGAGAACCAAAGTAGAACTCTTATTCATGCTTTGTTCTTTTTCAACGCCTGCCAGACGAGGGGGCCATGCTTACGCGCAAACAAAAAGAGTTGCTGCTTCTTATCCGGGACCGTCTGGCGGCCGATGGCGTTCCTCCGTCGTTCGATGAAATGAAGGACGCTCTTGGCCTGCGGTCGAAGTCGGGCATCCATCGCCTGATTTCCGGTCTGGAAGAACGCGGTTTTATCCGGCGGCTGCCTCACCGGGCGCGGGCGCTTGAAATTCTGCGGTTGCCGGAAGGAACGGAAGGCAAAACGCGCCCGGCGCGCCGGTCGAAAATACCCTTGCCGGCGGCCATGCCGGACATGGCGGCGATCGCGGTCGCCAGCAGCATAAGCCTTCCCCTTTACGGGCGCATCGCGGCGGGCACGCCGATCGAAGCCTTGCGCGATCCGCACATGCAAATCGACGTTCCGGCGGGAATGATCGCGGGCCTCAAAGGCGACCGCGCGCCGGAGGATCATTACGCGCTTGAGATTTCCGGCGATTCCATGATCGAAGCCGGAATTGTGGACGGCGACCGCGTCATCATCCGCAAAGCGGATACGGCCGACAACGGCGCCATCGTCGTCGCTCTGGTCGACGATAACGAAGCCACGCTGAAATACATCGAACGGCGCGCGCAAGGCGTCGCTCTCATTCCCGCCAACAAGAACCATGAAACGCGCGTCCTCGCCCCGGACCGCGTCAAAGTTCAGGGAATCCTTGTCGGTTTGGTCAGGCGGTATTAAGCAGAAGACAGAAAAGGGAAAAGGCGCTACTTGTTGGCCTTTCAACTTTTAACCCGCGAATTTTTGCCATGTCCGTCGTCGTCCGTTTTCCGCCTTCACCCACAGGGATGCTGCACATTGGGGGGGCGCGCACAGCCCTTTTCAACTGGCTCTACGCCAAGCATCATAAGGGAAAATTTTTACTCCGCATCGAAGATACGGACCGCGAACGCTCCACGCCCGAGTCCGTGCAGGCCATTCTGGACGGCATGACGTGGCTCGGCTTCGACTGGGACAACAACGACCCCACATTGAACAACGGCAAAAGTTATTACTCGCAATTCGAACACCGCGAACGGCATGCCGACGTGGCGCGTCAAATGCTTGCGAAGGGCGCGGCGTATTGCTGCTACGCGTCGCCTGAAGAACTGGAAGCCATGCGCGCCGAACAAAAAGCCAGGGGCTTGCCGCAAAAATACGATGGCCGTTGGCGTGACCGCCCGGTAAGCGAAGCGCCGCCCGGCGTCAAGCCCGTCATCCGTCTGAAAGCGCCCCAAACGGGCGAAACGGTCGTCGACGACAAGGTCATGGGCCGCGTCACCGTGCAAAACGGCCAGCTCGACGACATGGTTCTTCTGCGCGCGGACGGCACGCCGACCTACATGCTGGCCGTGGTGGTGGACGATCACGACATGGGCGTCACGCACGTCATTCGCGGCGACGATCATCTCACCAACACCTTCCGGCAGGTTCAAATCTACAAGGCCATGGGCTGGGACGTGCCGGTGTACGCGCATCTGCCGCTGATCCACGGTCCCGACGGCACGAAGTTTTCGAAGCGTCACGGCGCGCCCGCGGTAAGCGACTACCGCGATCTTGGCTACTTGCCCGAAGCGATACGGAACTATCTGTTGCGTTTGTGCTGGGCGCACGGCGACGACGAAATTATCTCCACGGAACAGGCCGTCGCATGGTTCGATTTCGGCGGGATCGGAAAATCCCCCGCGCGTTTCGACTTCGCCAAGCTCAATCATGTGAACGCGCATTACATCGGCCTGGCGGACAACCGGCGTCTTGTGGATCTGGCGAAACCTTTTTTCAGGGAAAAACTGGAACGCGATTTGACGGAAGCCGAATCGTCTCTTCTTGAAAAAGCGCTGGCGGATATCAAGCCGCGCGTGCAAACGCTGCGGGAAATAGCCGATACGGCTCTGTTCTATTTCCGGCGGCTGCCCCCCGACGACAAAGCGAAAAAACTGTTAACGCCGGAGGCGAAAACTCATCTGAAGGAATTGGCCGGACGCCTGCCGACGCTGCCCGATTTTTCCGCACCGGCCCTTGAATCGCTCTTCCGGGACTATGCCGGGGAGAAAGGCCTGAAACTTGGCGCGGCGGCCCAGCCCCTGCGGGCGGCGCTCACCGGGCGGGCGGTCTCGCCCCCGATCTTCAGCGTGGCCGCCTTGCTTGGCCGGGACGAGGTTCTGGCCCGCCTGAAAGGGGCTTTGGAATAGGACCGCAAAGGTCGAAAAAGGGTCCCGAACAGGCACATAACCCTATCCGAACAGGTCCCAAAAGCGCGCTCTACAGAACCGCGAATTACGCGGCGTTAAGGAAAATTTGATGATTCGTATCATAATGACGAATTACTTTCATAGGTTGTGAAAGGAGTTGGCGGAAATCCAATTTCTTTCATCTATGCCGCTTCGGAGCCAAATGTGACCTCACTGGAATCATCGTCTTCCGCGCCGCCAAGCGAAAAAACCTCAGCAATCTCAGGGACTTCGAATTGGCTGGATCAAGACGATCAGTTGCGCGACATGTGGCTTCGCAACTTGTCTCCGGCGAATATTGCCGAACAGCTTGGGCGTTCCGTCGCGGCCATCATGACACGGGCAGCGCGCCTGGGCTTGCCGCGCCGCTCGGCGCCGGGCCGCAAGCCGGGCTACCGCCGTACGGAAGAGTCGCGGACAACGCGGATGGCGACGACGGCAGGACTCGTCAAGAATGCATCGCCGCAAGGCCTGGAGGGACAAATGCAGGTCGTTCCCCGAATTTGCCTGATGTGCCTGAATAAGTTTCCCTCGCAGGGCCGTCACAACCGTATTTGCCCTTCGTGCAAGGCTTCGGCCGAATATTCCTCAGGGAGCAGCGTTCCCGATTTTGATTTTAAGGTTGAATCATGAAAGCGAGGTCATTCTGCGTTCGACGGTTTTTCGGGGCAAAACGGGACGGGCTCATCGCCGCCATTGACACAAAGCCGGTGTTTCCTTCACTGTTTTCGAAAGAGAGGAGCCGGATATGGCGCTAAAGGATGCCGTAGCGACCGTTTTGGGCCGCAACGCTTTTTACCGTGACGGCTATCGCCTGCTGCTGCGGATCAGCGTCATTCAGGGACTTATCATCGTTCTTCTGTCTGGGGCGATCATCGCCATGCTCTTGACGATGGAGGCGCGCTACATTTATTTCGCCACGACGACGGACGGGCGCATCATCAACATCGTTCCTCTGAACGAACCCTATCGTTCGCGCGCGGAAGTCGTGACATGGGCGGCGAAAAAAGCCCAGGAAGTCATGCGTTTCGGGTTTAGCGATTACCGGCAAAGGCTGCAGGAGTCGGCCAATAATTTTACGCCGGGGGGCTGGGAAAGTTTCACAAAAGCGCTGAAGGAAGCCCGTATTCTTGAGGCCGTTGAGGCGCGAAAACTGACGGTTACATTGGATATCGAAGCTGCGCCCGAAGTGAGGAGGCAGTTTTTGCGCGATGGCGTTTACACGTGGGATCTTTTAACCCCGATAACCATCAAATTCGACGGAGCCGATCCGCCATCGTCTATACGCGCCAAGCTTATCTTGCGCATCGTAAGGGTATCGACTTTGCAGAATCCCGACGGCATAAGCATTGAACAGTGGGTGGCCAACTAACGGAATAGTGTCGCCGCGCGGAAAAACAAACCCGGTAAGTCCTGAAAGAGCTTGAAACGGCATGACGGAAACGCTTTCCACGAACGCACCGGAGGTTTCTTCGGAAAAGCTGCCGCCGGAGGTCAAAAAAGAACCGAAGGCCGGGGCCCTTCATGCGCTGAAGGACAAATGGGCAGCAAAAAAAAAGGCTCTTTTCAAACCGATTTTCGGGGAAGAGATAACGGCGGATGACCTCGTCGTCGATGAACAGGACATTTTAGAACGTCGCCATCGGCTGATTTCGTTGGTCCGTTGGCAGGCTGTCGCTATAGGCGTTTTGTCTTTGGTTCTTCTGGTGGCCATTCCCGCTTTGCGGCCCGTGATAAGATACCGGGCGGTGACGCCCGAAGGGAAGAAGATGTTTTTGGCGCCGCTTACGGTTCCCAATCTTACGAACCAGTCCGTACTTTCATGGGCGGCAAGCAGCGTGACCGAGATTATGACCTTCGGCTTTGGCGATATTGACAGGCAGATCACATCGCAGAGGCACCGTTTCACGACCAGGGGCTGGGAAAGTTTTCTCGAAGCCATCCGAAGACAAGAAGTATGGAAGGTTTTCAAGGAGCGCCAGTTGATATTGACCACCGTTCCCTCGGACGCGCCTGTCCTGACAGGCCAGGGCCTGGGGGTGGACGGGGATTATATCTGGATGATCCAAATCCCTGTTGTCATGAATTACATCACAAACAACGATGTGACGAGGAAGCAGAAAGGCACGGTTAAGTTAACCATTACGCGGGTGCCCGGCAGCAAAAATATCAACGGAATAGCCATTAAATCCTGGGATATAAGGTAAAGACACGGGCATGTTTTGGAGAAAGGGGGGACAAAGTTGGCGATGAAACGGGCATGTGTGGAAAAAGGCGGTTTTCCCGGAAAAACCTGTTGCAAAGGCAAGTTTTCTTATAAATTATAAACTTTATGTTAACTTAGCTCTGCTGAAAAAGCAAAGCGTGTCCGATTTTTACAAACTGATTCGGGGATGTAATTTGTTGCGCAAAATCAAGCCACATTCTTTTCTTCCCTCTTTCGTTGGCGCTGTAATTGGAGCAGGGGCACTTGCATTCTCTTTTTCCCCGGCCTTTTCCCAGGAAATCGCTGCGCAATCCACGACAACGCCGGTTGTCGTGGAATCCTCTGTGCCTGCCGTGGTTACGGCCACCGGGGCCGGTGCGACGGCCATTGTGCCGGACACTATGGCTTCCATGGAAAAGACATCGTCGGGCATCGATTTGCCCGTGCCGCCCCCTGCCTTGACGCCCGAACAGGAGGCTTTGCAATTGCAATTGCAGGCTGAGGAAGTTGCGGCCAAGGCGGCCGAAGTCAAGCGCGAAGAAGAGTACAGGCAAAAATCGTTTAACCGAGCGGCCGGAGGCCTTCTGCCTCTTTCTCCCGATCAAATTCGGGATTTTCTGCGGCGCCTCGAAAGTACGCAGGAAGCATCCCAGGCTCCCTTTGCCGGACCGCCGAAAGGCGAAGTCAAGGTTATGGCTTTGTCGCTGGACCCCGGGGGGGAGCCCCCGCAAATCAATCTGGCGGCCGGTTATGTGACGACTATCGACATGGTCGATGCAACGGGCGCCCCCTGGCCCATTCTTGACGTCGGCGTGGGGGGCAATTTCGAAGTCACGCCAACCCAGGCGGGCTCGCACGTCGTGCGGGTCGTTCCGTTGACGAGAGTTGGGATGGGAAATCTGTCGATCCTGTTGAAAGACCTGTCAACCCCGGTCATTTTCCGTCTGGCTGCGGGAGGGGAGACCTTCCATATGCGCTACGACGCAAGGGTCCCCAAGCTTGGCCCCAACGCCAAGACGCCGCTGATCGAGCGCGGCCGGGTAGGCCCCGTGGCGGGAGACCAAACCATTGCGATGATTCTTGAAAATGCGCCGCCAAAAGCCGCCAAGCGGCTTAAAATTGCGGGTCTGGATGCGCGCACAATGGCCTGGCAGCTCGACGATAAAGTTTTTGTTAGGACTCCCCTTACTTTATTGTCGCCGGCCTGGAACGCGAGCGCATCTTCGCCCGATGGAACGACGGTCTATGAGATTGGCGATGCGCCGGTGTTATTAATGTCGGACAATGGCGCTCTGATGCGGGCGCGGCTTACGCGGGATGAAGATCATGACAAATAATATGGACGAATTTGATCATGAAGGGGACTTCGGCGCGGCCGAAATGAACGAAAGCCGCGCCGGCAGCGGGGCGCGGCGTAACATTGCCGAAGCCTGGCGTTCGCAGCCCTTGTTCAAACTGATGGTTATTATGGTTGTCGTAGGCGTCGCGATTGCCGGGGCTTTGGGCGTGTTCTCAAGCTCTTCAACGCCCACCGTTTCCCGCGTTCCCAGAGCGCCCGATATAAGCGAGGTTCCCGGAGGCAAGGCTTCCCAAACGTTCATCGATCAGAATGAAATGGAGAACAAACGCCGCGCCGAGGAAGCCTTGAAAAGAGGCGGAAGCGCTTTTCCCACGCCGATCGGAGCGGCTGGCGATTTGACAGGATTGAATGACGCGAAAAAGGAAGATCCTCTGGTGGCGTTTCGCGCCGAGGCGGAACGTCTGAGAGAGGAAATAAAAAAGGAACAACAACAAAACGCCCAGCAGATTCAGGTCATACAAAAACAGAACCAACAGCCCATGCGCGTCGAGCGCGAGGACGATACGCTGGCGAAGGCCATGCAAAAACAAATGCAGCAGCTTATGGAAGGCTGGTCGCCGCGCAAGATGAACGTCGTGGCGGGGACTGAACCGAAGGAAAAGCCCGCGTCAAGCGAAAACAAAAAGGAAAACGCCGCTGTGGAAGCCGCTTCCGTCAATCAGGCGGCGGCAACGATGGCGGCCAGGCAAAAACTGCTCGTTCAGGCGGGCACCGTCAATTACGCGCAGTTGCTGACGGAAGCCAACTCCGATGTCCCGGGGCCCATCCTGGCCCAGATTCTGTCGGGACCGCTTGCGGGGGGCCGGGCCGTCGGGCGCTTTCAGGTTATGAACGACTATCTTGTCCTGACGTTCCATCTTGTGACGCTTAAAGGAAGGGAATATCCGGTCAATGTTCTGGCGCTGGATCCCGACACGACGCTTGGCGGGATGGCCACCGAGGTCGATCACAGGTACTTTGACCGGGTTCTGTTGCCTGCCGCCGCTTCGTTCGCGTCGTCGTTCGGATCGACGCTTGGACAGGGAGATTCCGGAGTCGTTATTACGGACAACGCGACGTTCGTCGTTCAGGCCGAAAAGAGCTATAAAGATGCCTTGTATGAAGGTTTGGGCCAAGCGGGCGACACAGTAAGCCGTTTTCTCCAGAACGAGGCCAACAAGATTAAACCGCTTGTTCGCGTGGCCGTTGGAACGCCTATGGGTTTCTTCTTTCTGGCTTCGGTGAAGGAAGGGGCGAGTCAGGCAACCGCCGAAACGTTGGGGGGGCTTCAAGGCGTGCAGGCTATGGGGATTCCCGGGGGTTCGGCGGCGGGCGGGTTTTCGGTCGTTCCGGGATATGGCCAGACGAACTATCCTTACGGTTATGGATCGCCAACAGGCGTTCCGGGCACGGGAGCGTATGGCGATACGTCCGCCTATGGCACGTCCGGCTATAATCCTTACGAAACGAGCGGCTATTCTTCGAGTTTCCAAAAAATTCCAGGGACTTCCGTGTCCGTCTACAGGCCCGGTCAAACGGGGCTTGGCACGAGCTATTATGGCCGCTAGTTTACATGTGGCGCATGACTCTCTCTTTCCGGGGGCGGGCGTCAGTTCTTGAGCGGGCAAATCCAGAACCGAACGGCTGTTCGTGTGTGTCCTTATCGGCAGACATGGGATAGACAGTCGCATAGTTTCATACGTCGAGGAGCTTTACGATGAATGACGAGCAGCTTGGGCCTGAATCCGATTCGATCGTGCAGGAAGAGCCCAATCTTCAATCCGAGACATGGCAGGAGCCGCAGGAACTGCCGCCTGACGACTTTCAGGATCCGTATCAGACGGAAGAAGCCACGGCCGTCGAGACGGAAGAACCGCCGCCGTCGGCAAGCCCGTTTGAGGCAGGAAAGGAAACAAAGAGAAGCAAGGGCGTTATTCTGGCAAGCTTGTTCGTCGTTTGCGGCATTGCGATCGGCGTCTTTCTTTTCAATCAAATGAGCGGCGACAAGGGATCGCCGCCGCCCCAACCGGGCGCCGTCGAAAAAGCGGATCGTTTGCCGGGAGATCCGGAAACGAAGACGCCCGCCAGGGACGCGACCGAATCGGCAAAAAAAGCCGAACCTTTCGTTACGCCGACGACAGGAGAGACCGATATGAAGGCTCTCTATGAAGCGGCCGTGAATAAGGCGGCAACGTCGGCAGGAAGCGCGGCGGCTCTTCCCAGCGGCCCGACGATCGATCAGGAGACCGGCGAACCGGCGACGCCGGCGCTTGTGCGGCCTGACGACATTATGGTCAAACAGGCGGCGAAAGCTCCGGCGGGAGCCGCTGTCCCCGATACATCGAAAACCGGCGTTAATGTTGCGCCTGCGTTACAGAACCAAGCCGTTCCGGTCGCGCAAGCGGATTTCGAAGACCGTCTAAAGACTTTGTCGGGACAGGTCGAAGACCTTAAGAAAGTTCTGGAACAGACGTCCCGGCAAGCGGAGCAACTGGCCGCCCGTCTTGATGAAACCGCTCAAGGTGGGCCAGCCGCAACGGCGGCGAAAGGCGGCGCGGGTCTGGAAGCGCGTCTGGATAAAATTGAGCAGCAGCTTGCATCGCTTGTTGGCGGACAGGCCGGGGCTTCTAAAACGAAGCCTCTACAAGATGTGGGCGTTTATGAACCATCCGGGGAAATGGAGGCGGTTTCTCCTCCGGCTTCGGATAAACAAGAAGCCTCTTCGAAACCGCCAGCATCGACAAAGGCGGCCAAACGTAAAACGGCAAAACCCCGGTCCGTTGCAAGCCGCGCCGGAACCAAAACCGTCAAATCGGGCGGCTGGGTTTTGCGCGCGGCGACGCCCGAAGCCGCATGGGTCGCAAAAAGCAAGGAATCCGTTGAATTGCAGGAGGTTAGGGTTGGGGACACATTGTCCGGCATTGGAAAAGTACGTTCTATCCATCAGGTGGGCGACAGCTGGACGATCGTCGGCAGCAAGGGTTCCATTCACTAGGTTCTAAACGATCTGTTGGAATGGGGCAGTACGGACAAGGTTAATGGCGGGCTTTTTTCCCGGACGGCTATCGTTAATTCGCCATTAACTTTACTGGTCGTTTGGGGCGGAACGTGAATATTTGTTAAATATTAAACCCCTTTTTAAGGGTTTGGATCATAATAAGATATGTCTAAAAGTTTAGAAAAATTGCTGTTAGCCTTTTATGAGGAAGGCCATGTCTTCAAGAAAAAATTTTTTGACGAATCCTTCTAATGTTCCTTCTTTCGATAAGTTGGCCGTTTGGCCGTTCGTTTTGCTGGCTATAGTCTTTTTGCCAACGAACGTGTGGGCGCAAGAAGCTGCCGAGACGGCCATCACTTTGGGCAACATCGTTTGCAACGTCAGGAACAGTTTGCCCGCGTTTGCTCCCCTCATCAGCGTGTTTGCCTACACGGTGGCCGCTTTTGCGGCGGTCAAGGGCGTCCTTCTGTACAAAAAACATACGGAAAACCCCAACGATAACCAGTTTGTCAAGGCAACGGCCCATGTGCTCGTCGCGGGTTTGCTCGCGGCCATGCCGGCGACCGTCGGAATGTTGCAGCAGACCCTGCATGTAGGTGCCGGCGCCGGCGGGTCTTTAGCGTGCGGGGAAATTGCGGCTCCTGCCCTGGCCACGGGCGGGCTCGACACGATCATCCAGAATTTCGTGAACAACATCAAAAACCCGATGATGGCTCTTGTATCGACGCTTAGCGTCGTTATGGGCTTGTATCTTATTTTCCGGGGATTGCTCAAGGGAACCAAGGTCGGTTCGGACCCGCGCGCGGGCGCGACGCATGCCATCATGGCCAATCTTCTTGTCGGCGCGGTGCTGGTGTCGCTCGGCACCATTCTTTCGACGATGCTGCAAACCGTTTTCGGCGATTCGTCCATAAGCAGTTTCTCCGGCATCAACTGGACGAACGTTACGGCCGAAAACGCGAATACCGAGGCTATCGACGATACCGTCACGGCCGTCCTGACGTTCGTTCAGGTTATCGGCGCCATTGCCTTCCTGCGGGGCTGGCTTATGATCAAGAACGCCGTCGAAGGCACGGCGCAAGTTACGGTTCCTCAAGGCCTCACGCACGTGATTGGCGGCACGATGGCCATAAACATTGGCGCCATGCTGACCGTTTTCGACAGAACGTTCGGGACCTGTCTGGTAATCGGCAATTGTTGATGAAAATGGCGGAACCAAACCTTTAGCCAACCTTTCCCGGCAGGCAGGACCTTTTGTGACCCCCGCGCTCGTACGTTCTCTCTTTGTCAATAAAACAGACCGGTATGGTTTGGACGTTAACAGTCATGACTGGATCAAGTTTCTGGCGATCCTTATCATGACGGTCGATCACATCGGCTTTTTTCTGATGCCGGACCAGCTTTGGCTGCGCGCGGTCGGACGGTGGATGTCCCCGGCGTGGTTTTTCCTTGTGGGTTATTCCCCGGCAAGAGCTTTCCCGGCTCCTTTGATCCTTTTTGCCGTTTTCATGTTAATTGCCAATGCCTTAACGGCCGTTCCCGTTTTCCCTTTAAACGCGCTTGTGTCGGTCATGGTTTGCCGTTTTGCCATCTCCCTGTTCGAGCGGCACGATGCCTTTGCGCGCAAATATCTATTGGACATTTTCACGGCCTGCCTTCTTTTTCTGCTGCCCACGTATTGGCTTTATGAGTACGGAACGTTGGCTATCCTGTTTGCCATCATGGGCTATTTGTGCCGGACGGGGCCCCGGGACCTTTCATACACGGCCTTTGTGGCGGGCACATTTACTGTTTTTGTGGCCTTTCAGATCTACTTTTACGGGTTCAATTTGGCAGAATCGCTGATTGTCATTGCCGGGACGGCGGCATGCGTTAACTATTTGTTTTCCTTTGAAAGAAAAAGTCTGTTTTCTGGAGCTGATACCAAAATTGGCAAACTAATCGTTAAATTTTTGTCACGTAATTCTTTATATTACTACTTCTTCCACCGCCTCTTTCTTCAAATTATTGGCGTATTTACTGTTATCTCCCCTGAAAAATATAAAATTTACTGGTTTTAATCTCGTGTGAAGGATTTGCGGGAAACGTAGTTTGGTTAACAATAAGTGTAAAAGAAGAGGGGATGTTTTTTTCAGCCGGGTTCGTTACTTAGAGAGGGGAAAGAGTATTGCCGGGACGCTTGAGCGGGGCCGGAATTAACTGAAAATTAAAGCGTTTGGATAAGAATAAAATACAAGGAAAATTATTCTTGAATTGAAGCAAATCTTGCTGGAAGACTCAAAACCGTGATAATTTTCCGAGGCTCTATCAGTCAAGGTTATGGGAAAAAGGCCGGAGCAAAATTGCCTTAACGAAACCGAAGGGGGAGAAAATGACAAAGGATAAACTGTTAAATGATATTTTCAAATGGGGCGTACTTTCCGCTGTAGTGACTTTGGCATTGCCGGACTTGGCTTTTGCCAGCGCAGGTACATCGATAGATACATTTACTACAACGGATGCGAATAAAATCGTCCCGCTTATCAGCGTCGCGTCGTATACGATCGGCGCTTTTCTTGGTGTGAGCGGCGCACTGAAGCTGAAGAAGCATGCTGAAAACCCGGCACAGGAGAAACTGGCGCCGGGCGTGGCGGCATTGCTTGCGGGCGGCGGCTTGGCGGCTTTGCCGAGCCTGTTGGGTACGCTTACGGAAACGGCGCACATGACAAGTAGCACGACGTATGAACCATTGACTATTGACTAATGCTTGTAAATTTTAGTGAAAGTACGTCAAACACAGGAGATACGGCAATGATAAGTCAAAGAGTGATCGATTTGCTATACTGGGGCGTCTTGGCCGCCGTTGTAACGTTGGCGTTGCCGGATCTGGCTTTGGCAAGCGCGGGCGAATCGATCGAAAATTTTACTGACGACGACGCCAAAACCATAGTGCCTCTTATAAGCGTTGCATCATACACGGTCGGCGCTTTTCTTGGCGTGAGTGGCGCGCTGAAGCTGAAAAAGCATGCTGAAAATCCGGCGCAGGAGAAACTGGCGCCGGGTGTGGCAGCCTTGCTGGCTGGCGGCGGTCTTGCGGCATTGCCAAGCTTGTTGGGCACTCTTACGGAAACGGCGCACCTTGGTGCTTCCCAAGGGTATACCGCGCTTCCCGTTCCATAGAAACCGGTCTTGCCATACCTTCCGCTTATTCTCGGGGTCAGAGGAAAATCTGAACCCCGGGAGGCGGCTTCCAAAAGCCGTTCCCGCCTTAAAGAACAGATGGAAAAGACGCTCCGGCGCGACGATTTCACGTGCCGGTGTTGCGGGTTCCAGTCCCAAAAATATCAGCGCGTCATTCCCGCCGATCCGGAGCTTGAGGCGGGCAGCCCCTTTATAACGGTGTGCGCCTTTTGCGAACTGTGTTTTTATCTGGACTACGCCGGTTTGACGGGCGCAGGCACGCTTATCTGGCTGCCGGAAATAACGCAAGCCGATCTTCACCATATTATGCGCGCCATTTATGTCGTGCGCGGCGCCGATCATCCGCTGGCCGACGCGGCATCGCGTGCATACGATGCGCTTATTGCGCGCCGCATGGAGGCGAAAAAGCGTTTGGGCAGCGACGACCCCCTTCTGCTGGCCACGGTTTTTCAGGAATCCCTGACAAATAAAGAATACGCCGCCCGGAAGGAAAAACTGGAAGGCATTCGTTTAATGCCGCTTGAACGCTGGCTGATGCGCGGCCCTCGCGGGGACGTCAATCAGTTCCCGCAAATGCTCAAATACTGGCGCTCGCCCGAGGGGCCTTTTGGCAGGCTTTTGCCCGAAACATGGGGAGCTTTATTCGATTCGGTCGTTGATCGAGTTGGAAAAACACATTGAATAAAGCGCCTGCCCCCCCTTTTTAGTCGATTGTTCATAAAAATGCCGGTATAGCTTGGCGTCCTTGATCCCGGGGGCGAGAGTGCCTAACGTGACTGCGCAATGAACAGCTTTCTGGACGATATTCTGGCCTCTTTGTTGTTGACGGTGCGGCAGCCGGTCGAGTCCTTCATTCAACTGGAGACGGCCGACGATCCGACGACGCTGGTTTCGACGGATGGATCTCTCATTACCTTTGTCCGGATGCTGGGGGCGCGCCAGATTATAGGCGACGCCGAATACCGCTGGATCGTCGATCAGGCGACGATGAAACTGGGCGCCCGTTTCGATCGCCCGGGCCAGGCCATGCAGGTTTATTTCGTGCGCGATCCGTCGCTTGTCGGCCGCGACGTCGATAAGGGGATGCGGGGGAATCGCAACGCGGCACAGGCGCTGGATCTTGGCCTTGAAGACCTGCTTAACGAACGCCGCCGCCACCTGACGCGCTTTCTGGCTCACGAAGACATTATTCTCGTTCTGTGGACGCGGCCGGCGGCCATAAGCAAAACCGAGTTGGGACAGGCCTTGAAAAGGCGCGCGCAACAAAAATGGGTTGTGGCCGGCGATTCGCAGTATCCCATGGCGGCGATCGAGCCCTTGCGCATCCGGCACAAAAGCTATGTATCGGCTGTCACGGCCGCGCTGGACGAAATAGCAATGAAAACCCGCGTGTTGCCGGTCCACGATGCCTTGACGGCCGTGCGCACATGTCTTTATCCATTGTTGGCCAACGATGAGTGGCGGGCCAACCTGCCCGGCGATCCGGTTTTGCCGCGCGCCCCATCTCATCAAGCCGATTTGTCCGAAATCCTGTGGCCGCCCATCCGGCGGCAACTGTGTTGCGGCGATGCGGCTATCGTCTCGCCAACCGTCGTTCGTATCGGCGAACTTCTTTGGGCGGGCGTGGATATGACGCTGGGGCCCGCCGATCCGGCGCCGTTTCCGCAACTGCTTGCGCGTTTGATCGATAACGATGTGCCATTCCGTATTTCGTTTCTTATCGAAGGGGGAGGCACGCAAGGCTCCTCTTTCCGGACCTTCGCCGCCGCCGTTCTTGCTTTCAGCAACGAAGTCAATCGCCAGATCAGAGAGTCTCTTAAGGCTCTGCAACAGCTGGCCCAAAGCGAGCCGGTCGTCAAACTTCGGGTTTCCCTTGCGACCTATGCGCCTGTTGGAGACCGGAAACTCATCGACACGCGCCTCGCGGCGCTGACTCAAGCGCTTGAGGCCTGGGGTTACTGTCAGGCCTCTTCGGCGGGGGGCGATCCTCTGGAAACCGTGCTTTCGTCGGCTCTTGGCATTGCCTGCGCTTCCACGGCCCCGGCGGCTATCGCGCCGTTTCGGGAAGTCGTCAAGCTTATGCCCTGGCAACGCGCTTCTTCCCCCTTCGAGGAAGGGTCTGTCATGTTCCGGACGGCGGACGGACGCATTTGGCCCTACCAGATGGGCAGCAGCCTGACGACGACATGGTTCGACCTCATATTTGCCCAACCCGGCGCGGGCAAATCGGTGCTTATGAACGCACTGAACCTCGGCACAATTTTATCGGCAGGCAACGCGCGATTGCCTTACATAGCCATTCTGGACATAGGCCCGTCTTCCGCCGGCCTGATTTCACTTATACGCGACGCGCTTCCTCTTGAACGGCGCTACGAAGCCATGCATTTCAAGCTGCGCATGACGCCGGAATACGCCGTCAATCCTTTCGACACGCAGTTGGGATGCCGGCACCCGCTGCCCGAAGAACGCTCCTATCTGACGGAGCTGCTTACGCTTCTTTGCACGTCGCCGGGCCAAAAAATGCCTTATGACGGCATGACCCAGCTGGTCGGCCTTTGTGTCGACGAAATGTACCGCTGGCGCGACGACAGTGGCGCGAATACCGAGCCGAGGCCCTATCTTGCCAATATTGAATCGGAAGTCGACGAGGCTCTCCGGACATTCAATATCCACCTTCCCGCCGATCCCTACTGGTGGGACGTTGTCGACGCGCTCTTCGATCAGGGGGCCTATCATGAAGCGATGATGGCTCAACGGCATGCGGTTCCCACGCTTGTCGACGCCGTCACGGCCGCGCGCCGTCCCCAGATCCGCGCTCTGCTTGAAGAAACGTCCATCGGCACGTCCGCCGAAACGGTCATTCACGCTTTTGAGCGGATGATCGCTTCGTCTGTGCGCGAGTTTCCGATTCTGGCCTCCATTACAAGGTTCGATATCGGCAGCGCGCGCGTAGCCGCCGTCGATCTTCAGGACGTCGCGCCGCAAGGCGACGATATCGCGGACCGGCAAACCGCCATCATGTACATGCTGGCGCGCCATGCGCTGGTGCGGGCGTGGTGGCTCGGGCCGGATTCGCTTCGTTCGATGCCCGAAAAATACCGGCCGTATCACGAGATACGGCTTCGCGACATTCGCGAAAGCCCCAAGCGAATCTGTTTCGACGAGTTTCACCGCACCAGCAAAACGGCAGCCGTGCGATCCCAGGTCGTGCGCGACGTTCGTGAAGGCCGTAAATGGGGTGTGCAGATTGTGTTGGCCTCGCAATTGCTGGACGACTTCAGCGCCGACATGGTGGACCTGGCGACGGGCGTATGGATTTGCGGCACGGCTGTCTCCGAGCGCGCGATCAACGATACGGCGGACCGGTTTGGGTTGTCGGATACGGCGCGGTGGGTCATGCGCTACCGCCTGACGGGCCCGAGGCCTAGCGGCGCGCCGGTGCTTCTGTTGTTGAGCACCAACGAAGGCCGTTATGAGCAGCACCTGATCAATACTCTTGGCCCGGTTGAACTGTGGGCGCTGTCGACATCGGCGGAGGACGTTCAGGTTAGAAGCCGCCTGTACACAACGCTGGGGGCCCCCTTGGCCCGGCAGATCCTTTCCCAGTTCTTTCCGGGGGGATCGGCAAGGCAGGAAATTCGGCGCCGGGTCGTTTTGCGCACGGAGCGGGGCGAAATTGAATCCGGCGCGACCAGCGTCGTTATTAACGAATTGGTAGAGGAGCTTGTAACCTACGCCCACAACAACAAAATTCAGCCTTCCGATAAAAAATAGTCAGGAAATGGTTGCGAGATTAGGGGCTCTTGGGCAATAATTCCGCCATATTTTGTTAACAAATATTAAAAGCGCAAAGGGACAAGTCAAATCATGAGCTCGACGTCGCACGAAGACCCAACATGGCATTTGTTGCTGTTTGTCCTGATTATTGGCGGGATTGGCTGGGCCATCTGGCATTTCTTCCGGGTCGAACTTCTTGAAACGCTTCGCTATATACGGCTGGCGGAATTTTGGGTCGTCAGTTTGTTCGACGGAAAGGTGCAACCTTGCGTCGAATGGTTGAAAGTTGCGCCGGCGGGGCAGAATATTCCAACCGCCGAAGTGTTCAAGGCGGCATCGGAATGTTTCGGCACGGCTAACTTGCGTCAAATGCCCACGGCGGAAGCTTTGAACTACTATAATATTACGCCCGCAAGCATGGGCAGGTTGTCGTCGCTGGTCGTGAAGTATCTTCGCTGGCCGGCCGCGCTTCTTTGCGCAGGTATCGGTTATTATGCCCTCTATGTTTCGCCGCGAAATAAATTTAAAACGCGTTACGATCTGGAAAGTTTCATTAAAACCCAGGCAAAAGTTTGGCCTGTTATTTCGCCGATCGTCAACTTCAGCCCGACGAAACACAGCGCGCGGGCGCCCGGAACGACGGTTCCCGATCGTTTGCCGTTGTTTGCCGAAGCTTTGTCGCCCGAAGAATGGATTTCCTTTCACCGTATTCCGGTCAGGAACGGCATTCCGGACCGCGAGATGGTCCGGCGCGCTTTTCTCCAGCAGCTCGGGCCCCGCTGGAATGGCGTAAACGATTTACCGCCGCATGTTTCCGCTCTTTTCGCGGCCCTTGCCTTGAAAGGCGCACAGAAAAGGGAAGAATCCGACGATTTACTGGGACGGTTGGCGTTAAGCTGGTCGCCTGAAAAAGGCTTCAAGATGGACCCTAAATTGGCGGAAGAAGTCAAGAAAATCGTTCGCGATCCGGCGTTGGGAGGCAAGGCGCTGGCGATAGCCAACCAGCACGCATATCGCACGACGGCAATGCTGGGCCTCTTGAAATGGGCCCGGTTTATGGGGGGCGTTTTGGCGCCGGCCCAGTTTTTGTGGCTTCGCGGCGAAGACCGTTCGTTGTGGTATCCCCTGAACAATCTTGGCCGCCGCGCTTTCCATACGGAAGGGTCCGGGGCTATGGCCCACTTCATGGCCGAACAAGCGGCCAAAAAGCCTTTGCCCATTCCGCGCATTGACACCGCCATCGTTACCATCAATCAATACCTGGCGGCCAATCCCGTAAAGATTCCTCCGCGAGAAGAGCCAGGAACCATCGATGGCCGGGCTTCCAGGGTTTAAGAGCTTCATCTTTTCTTGTATAAGGTTGCAGAAAATCGGGAAGGACGAACATGTTGTCTATTTTTGAGGGGCAAAAAAGCGTGCAGACACGGTTGGTGCGTACACAAAACGGCGCCTGTCTGGTCGTTTCTTTTCGTACAAGCCAGCCGCAGGCGGTCTGGCAATTCGATTTGGAAAAAAACCCGAATTTTACGATGGCCCTAAGGAATGAAGAGCAGGAATGGAATCTGGGCGTCACGTCGCCGGAAGGCGTCTTTTCGCCGGCTGCCCATTTCATTACCCGGGGCGAAGCCGAGGAAGCCTTTGAGGCGGTTCACAAGGTCCTTATGCGGCAAGGAATTCATCGGATAGGAGGTTGGGGGAGATTCATCCTCGTTCTTGCGGGGCTCGTTTTTGGCTTTCTTCTGGCGGGAATGTGGATTCTCAAAACCGGGCCGGGCAGGGAAAGCTCTGGCGCAAGCGTTATGGATTTGCCGGAGAGCGATAAATCGGAAACGCCCAAGCGCGGCGAAATAACAAGCGGGATCCCGCTTCCGGCGGATGAAGTCCTGAAAGCGCCGCCGCCGAACTAATATTGGTAAAAAGCCGGATATTAACCAAAACATAACGAAGAAGCCGAAGACTTTTGGCTACAGACCGGCTATTATTTGCCCTGAACCTTGAGCAAGGATAGGTCTCGTTATGCCTATTATTATGCCAAAACACCAGGTGGCGCAGCGTTCCATGTTCCGGGACACGCGGCCGGCTTCTGTGCGTTTGTATAGCTATTTCGGCCAGCTGGATGTTGTTGGCGGCGTAGCCTTTGGCGCGGCTGTTTTGTTTGCCTTGTCGCCACAGGTGGCGGTCTATGCCGATTTGGGCGCTTTTCTTGTTTTGATGTACGCGAGGTGGGCCCTTCATCGACCCTTTAGCCTTCCCTTCAAAATGCCCAAGTACGCGAAGGACATGCCGGATCCCAACAACCCGCCTCCCGGGAAAAGCGCCCCCGGCAAGGCGGAAGGGATCCTTTTTATCGGCAACGTCGCGGACCCGGACGAGCCTGCGCTCAATCAGGAAATGTGGCTGACCAATACGGATGCGCGCACGCACATCCTCTATCTCGGAACCACGGGCGCGGGTAAAACCGAAGGGCTCAAGTCGATGGTGACGAACGCCCTCGCGTGGGGGTCCGGTTTTGTGTACGTCGACGGCAAGGCGGACACCGATTTGTGGGTGTCGCTGTATTCGCTGGCCCGGCGCTTCGGTCGCGACGACGATTTGCTCGTGCTGAATTACATGACGGCGAACTCGGACGAAGGCGCCACGTCCAACACGATGAACCCTTTCTCGAACGGCTCGGCTTCCTATCTTTCAAACATGATCATCAGCCTGATGCCGGACGCGGGCGGCGACAACGCGATGTGGAAAGAACGCGCGGTCGCTCTTATGTTCGCGCTCATGCCCGCCTTGACGTGGAAGCGCGAAAAACAGGGCCTGTTGCTCGACGTCGGCGTCTTGCGCGAATACATCGAATTGCCCGCGATCATCCGCCTGTCGCGCGATCCCAATTTGCCGGAACGCATTTTGCGCGGTCTTCAGGGGTATCTCAACACGCTTCCGGGGTATGTGGACGCCGCTTTCGACGATGAAGGCAACGAGCGCCCGCCGTCGCCCGATCAGCCAATGTACGATCTTCAGGTCGCGCGTCAGCAGCACGGCTACCTGTCCATGCAGTTTACGCGCTCCTTACAGTCGCTCGCGGACGAATACGGTTACATTTTCAAGGTTCAGCTGGCCGACATCGACGTTCTCGACGTCGTGTTGAACCGCCGCATTCTTGTCGCTCTTATTCCCGCTCTGGAAAAGTCCGGCGACGAGGCGGCGAACCTCGGTAAAATTATCGCGGCCAGCCTGAAAGGCATGATGGGCGCCACGCTCGGCAATACGGTCGAGGGCTCGTGGGAAGAAGCCATCGGTAGCAAGCAGACGCGATCAAGTTCGTCCTTTATGACTGTTTTCGACGAAGTCGGATATTATACCGCGCAGGGCATGGCCGTCATGGCGGCGCAGGCGCGCTCGCTTGGCTTCTCGCTGGTTTTCGCGGCGCAGGATATTCCGTCGATGGAAAAGCGCGTGAAGCAGGAAGCGCAATCCATTCTCGGCAACTGCAACCTGAAAATCTTCGGTAAACTCGAAGACCCGACGGAAACCAAGGACTTCCTTGAAAAACACGGCGGCGACGTGTGGGTCAACGAAAGTACGGGCCTGTCCGCGCCGACCAACACCGTGGCGAGCCTCTTTTTTACGTCGCCGTTCTACGACGACCGCAAGTCGTCGGGCCTCGTCATGCGCAAGCGCGTGGCTTACGATCACTTGCGCGGCCAGCGCGAAGGCGAAGCTCACATTCTTTTCGGCGATTGGGCGTACAAGTCCCGGATGTTTCATGCGGTGCCCGAGAGAGTGAGAGCGCTGCGCGTTCACAAACTTCTTCCGGTTCCCGTCAGCACAACAGCCACGGCCGCGCGCGAAAGGGCCCTGAACGAACTGGCTTCGCGGCTCAGGGATCCGGAATGGACGGCCGCTTCCGCCGCGCCCGAGGCAAGAAAAGCGCCGGAAATAACGGCGTTGGCCGGGAATTGGGAAGCCGCTGTGAAGGCCGGGCATAAAGCCCTGGAGGCCGGCGCGGTTGCGGTAGCCGGACTGGCTAAAGTGGCGCTTCCGCCCAAACCGGCGGGGGACATCCAGATTCCCGCTGCGCCAGGCAAAGCGGCCCCCGGGCCGCGCGTTACGGCAACGGCGGAAATAATGGCCGAAATACCGGCGGTCGATATTGCGCCAACCCCGGCCGTCTCCTTTCAGCAGCGCACAGGACAACCGTTAACGCAGGAAGGCGACGAATTTGCCTTTATGGAGCTTGAGCCTTCGGTTAAGTCCGGAGCGCAAGCGGTCGGAACGAGAAAGGGCGGTTACGTGCCTTCGGATCTGGACATAAGCGTCGTTACGCGTCCGGGCGGGGAAACGGAAGAAATCGACGTCATGAGCACGAAGCTGCCCGATAACGTCAAAACGCTTCTTGAGAACCTAGCCGGAAAACTCAATCGCGGCCTTGGCAGCGGCAAGCAGGCGGAAGACGCTGAATGATCATTTTGTCCCTGTAGCCTTTATCAAGAGTTTATTGCACTATACGAACCTTCGAAAGCTGATGGCCAATTCCTGAATGCGAGTTCTCCATATCATGGCCGGGCGCGGGCTTGGCGGCGCCGAAACGTACGCGACCGATCTTATGTTAAGCCTGCATGCGGCTGGCGTCGATCAATGCGCCGTCGTGGCCGCCAATGCGCCGCGTTACGGCGAGATGGCGGCGGCCGGCATACGGACCGCCCAGCACGTTCTATCGTTTCCATTCAGGCCTCTTCAAAGGAGCCTGTTGCGGCGCCTTTTGGGGCTCGAAAAGCCCGATCTTGTGCACTGCTGGATGCGCCGCGCGGCCTCGATCATGCCGCGTTGGGAGCCGTGCCCCGTCATCGGGTGGTTCGGCGGCTATTACGACCCGCGCCGTTTCCAGCGGTGCGGGCAATTCGTCGGCGTGACGAAGGATATCGTGGACCATATGGTCAAGAACGGCGTACCGCCCGATCAGGCGCATTACGTGCCGACCTTTCCCGACGTGAAGGACGAACCCCCCGTTAACAGGGCATCTCTCGCCACGCCGGAGGGGGCTAAAGTGGTTCTGGCGCTGTCGCGCCTGCATTCCAAGAAGGGGCTGGACACGCTTCTGAGGGCCGCTCAGCGGCTTCCGGGGGCCGTTTTCTGGCTGGCGGGGGAAGGGCCGCTCAGGAGCCAATTAGAGAGGCTGGCGAAGGATTTAGGGGTCAGCGACAGGGTGCGGTTTCTGGGATGGCGGACGGATCGCGGCGCGCTTTTAAGAGCGGCGGATGTGTGCGTTTTGCCGTCGCGTTATGAGCCATTTGGTACAGTAATATTAGAGGCTTGGGCGGCAAAAACGCCGTTTGTGGCGTGCCGGAGCGCAGGGCCGACGGCCCATGTGAGGGATGGGGTGGACGGTCTTCTGGTCCCGATAGATGACGATGAGAGGCTGGCGGAGGCCATTAAAAAGGCGTTGTATAACAATAAATTACGTGAAAATCTTATTGCGGAAGGTTATGCGGCCTATAGCCAAAAATACACCCGCGAGGCCGTGACGGGCCGGATGATCGGACTTTATGAAAGGCTCATCGCGGGACACGGCAGCGTGCCCGTTCGGCACGCATCGTGTGCTTCATAAACACGGGATACGGACCCGTCCGGCACCCGTTTGCGGGGGTTGCGTGCCCGTTCGGCCGCTTTCGAAGAATCCGGCGCGCCTAATCCGCGAACGGGTCGCGCATGAGGATGGTGTCGTCGCGTTCGGGGCTTGTGGAGAGCAGCGTCACGGGGCACTCGATCATTTCTTCCAGACGCCGGATATACTTGATCGCGCGGGACGGCAAGTCCGCCCATGAGCGCGCGCCGCGCGTGCTTTCGGTCCAGCCTTCGCACGTGTCGTAGACGGGCTCCACGGCCGCTTGCGCGTTGGGGTTGGAGGGCAGGCAGTCGATTTCCTTGCCGTCGAGCCTGTACGCGCGCGCGATCTTGAGTTCCTTCAGATCGTCCAGAACGTCGAGCTTGGTGAGCGCGATGCCGTCGATGCCGCCGACCTTGACGGCCTGGCGCACGAGCACGGCGTCGAACCAGCCGCAGCGGCGCTTGCGCCCCGTGACCGTGCCGAATTCCTTGCCGCGCGTGCCCAGATGCTCGCCCGCTTCGCCTTCATCCTCGGTGGGGAAGGGGCCCGCCCCGACGCGCGTGGTGTACGCCTTGCAGATGCCCAGAACGCGCCCGATGTTTTTCAGGCTCGTGCCGGCGCCGATGGCGGCCTGCGCGCCGACGGTGTTGCTGGACGTCACGAAAGGATACGTGCCGTGGTCGATGTCGAGCATCGTGCCCTGCGCGCCTTCGAACAGAACGAGCTTGCCTTCGCGGCGGATGTCCTCAAGGCGCTTCCAGACCACGGCGGCATGCGGCAGGAGGCGCGGCGCGAGGCCGAGCAAATCGCGGTGAAGAATAGCGGCGTCGATCTCTTCCGCGCCGAGGCTGCGCAGCAAAACGTTGTGATGCGCGAGCGAACGCTCGATCTTGCTTTTCAGCAATTCGGGGTCCGTGAGGTCGCACAGGCGTATAGCGCGCCGGGCCACCTTGTCTTCGTAGGCCGGGCCGATGCCGCGCCCGGTCGTGCCGATTTTGGCCGCGCCGCTGGCCGCTTCGCGCGCGCGGTCAAGAAGCCCGTGCATGGGCAAAATAAGCGCGCAGTTTTCGGCGATGAGGAGGTTTTCGGGCGAGACGGTCACGCCCTGATCGCGGATCTGTTCGACCTCTTCGAGAAAAGCCCACGGATCGAGCACCGCGCCGTTGCCTATGATGGACAGCTTGCCCGGGCGCACGATTCCCGACGGAAGCAATTTCAGCTTGTAGGTCTTGCCGCCGATGACGAGCGTATGGCCCGCGTTGTGGCCGCCCGAAAAACGCACCACGACGTCCGCGCGGTACGACAGCCAGTCCACAATCTTCCCCTTGCCCTCGTCGCCCCACTGGGCGCCGATAACCACGACGTTTTTCATATTTGGCAACCGTTTGCTGGTGGATACGGGCTATCTAAGCACACTTGCGCTTGGGGGCAAAGGCTTCTAAGCAGAGGTCAGGGATCAGTAATCAGTGATCAGAAAAGCGTTAAATTTGCTTCTGAAAATTTTGATTAATGATTCTTGATCACTGATAACTGGCCTCTGACCCCTGATTTCCATGTCCCCTATCCGTTCCATGTACGACTGGACGCTCCGGCAGGCCGAAGGGCCGATCGCGCGGCGTGTGTTGTTTATTATCGCTTTCGCGGAGAGCTCGTTTTTTCCCATTCCGCCCGACGTCATGCTTTTGCCCATGGCGATTGCGAATCGCGAGAAGGCCTATCATTACGCTTTTATCTGCACGTTGGGTTCCGTGCTGGGCGGATTGCTTGGCTACGCCATCGGCGCGTTTTTGTATGAGAGCGTCGGGCAATGGATCATCGACACGTACCATCTGCAGGAAGGTTTTAAGCGTTTCCACGACGAGTTCAACGAATGGGGCGTGTGGATCATTCTCGCGAAGGGCCTGACGCCCATTCCGTTCAAGCTGGTGACGATCGCAAGCGGCGTGGCCAAACTCGGCCTTGTGCCGTTCGTTCTGGCGTGCATAGGGACGCGCGCGATGCGGTTTTACCTTGTGGCGTGGCTTGTGAAGCGTTTCGGCGCGCCCATCAAGGAGTTCGTGGAGAAATACCTCACATGGGTGACGATGGGGCTTTTGGCGGCGATTGTTTTCGGGTTTTGGCTGGTGTTGGGGTAGGACAGCTCAGGAGAACGGTTTTTTAGATTGGGCCGAAAGAACGACCCCTCACCTGCAAAAACCAGGGGCTTACTTCCGCCTTCGCTCTTCGAGCTTCGGCGGACAAGTTGTAAGCCCGGGTTTTTGCTTCCTCTCCCGCAAGGGGAGAGGGACTCAAAGTTCGGGTTTTGGCTGGTGCCGGGGTAACTAAAGAACTTGCGAAAGAGCTTCCTGCACGAACGGAACGGTGATTTTCCGTTTTTTCTCCAGCGCTTTTTTATCCAGCAAATCCACGGCTTCTAGCAGGGTGCGGCCGGAGCGTTCCAGGTGCCGGGACAGGTATTCGATCACGTCTTCCTCGACAAGAAGCTGGCGGTCGCTGAACAGTTTCAGCAGCATGCCGCGCATAAGCTCGTCGTCGGGCTGTTTCAGCTCGATCGCCGGGCAGCTTTTCAGGCGGGATTCGATGTCTTTCAGCTTCAATCCCCATTCGGCAGGGGCCTTTTCCGCCGTGAGCAGCAGCGGCAGGCGCGCGGCTTGCGTCGCGTTGTAGACGTGCTGCATCCATTCTTCGTGCGCGGCATTGCCTGCGATTCGATCCGCGTCGTCGAACGCGAGGCCTTTGTACAACGCGCAGCCGCCCTGAATCTCGTCCATGATGTCTTCGCCGGCCCGAAGCGGGCGGGCGTTATATTTTTCCTGCCAGATCGACAAAAGATGCGTTTTGCCCGATCCCTCTGTGCCGTAAAGGATCAGGCAATGCGCGGGCCACGTCGATGCGTCGCGCGCCATGATCCACCCGGCCGCCTCCCGGTTGCTGGCCGTGACCAGAAAATCGTCCGCCGTCATCGCGTCGCGCTGCGGCAAGGGAAGGTGGTATTGCTGGGTCATGAAGACGAGGATTTGGTCCCGTGGTAGAGAGAGCTGGCTTTGTATCGGCGGATGGCCAAACGGATAAGTACGCCCGCGACGGCGGCCACGGGCACGGCAATCAGAACGCCGACGAAGCCCAGCAGGCTGCCTCCCGCGAAAAGCGCGAAGAGAATCCAGACAGGATGAAGCCCGACGCGGTCGCCGACGAGCTTGGGAGTCAACACGTAACCTTCAAGGCTTTGGCCGATGAGAAAGACCAGAAGAACAAGAAGGATGTGCAGCCAGTCGCCAAACTGGACGATGGCGAGGGCGAGGCTTGTCACGCCGCAGAAGATTGAGCCGACGTAGGGGATGAAGGATAGCGCCCCCGCGACGATGCCGATGGCGGCCCCGTATTTGAGGCCCACGAGCGACAGACCGATGCTGTAGATCAGGCCAAGGCAAAGGCACACAAGCGCCTGTCCCCGGATGAAGCCCGACAGCGTGCGGTTGATTTCGTGAAGGGCGCCGCGAATCGTGTCCCGGTTCTTGCGCGGGAGGAGGGAATCGGTCTTTTCCTTCAGCTTGCGCCAGTCGCGGAGCAGGTAAAAAGCCACAACCGGCGTGATGACAATCAGGGTCAAAATGTCGAAAAGGGCGAAGCCTTCACTGATAATCTTCTTCAGCAAGTCCCCGGCCCAACCCACCGCGTTTCCTGCATATTGCCCCGCCGCTTCACGTAACTTCGCAACATCCTCCGGCGACAGCCGCGCGATCCAGCTTTCGGCCCACGGCATGATTTGTTCCTTCAGCGAGGCGATATATCCCGGCAGGGCTTCGATCAGCGCGCCGATCTGGCTTTGCAAGAGGGGCACGAGAAGAAGAATCAGCAGGACGGCGAAAAGCGCGAAAGCGACCAGCACGATCAACGCGCCAAGCCAGCGCGGAAGACGCCAGCGCGTGAGCCTTTCCACGGCGGGATCGAGAAAATAGGCGATGGCCAGGCCCGCCACGAACGGCAGCAGAATCGGCTTGAGCGCCCACAGCGACAGGGCAAGCGCGGCCAGCGCGATGAGCCAGAAGCGGGAATGAAAGTTGAGATTCGACAAGGCCGGATTCCTTTCCTGTTAAGGTGAAGCCGTCGCGTTTCCTTCCGTCAGCATCCAGACGCCCGAGCCGGATTGTTCCAGGGAAAGACCCTGTTCGCCCAGCGCCGCCTGAAGCTGCGGTATCTCGCCCCGGAATTCCAGATCGACGTTCGCCGCGTTCCGCGTCATCGTGATGACGTTGGTCCGCGCCACGTTCGGCACCGTTCCTAGCCGGGCCTTGACCGCGTTCCAGCCGGCCAGAGAGTCGATCGGCACCGCCACCGACAGGTGGCCGACGGGGCCTTTGGGAATTTTGGACGACTGTTTCCACCCGGACTCAAGGTCGTTTCTCAATTGCCTGATGCCTTCGGCCATGGCCGCCATGGCGGCTTTCGCGTCCGCCGCCGGAGGCAGGGACAGGTGGATGGGCGCAACCGTTTTGCCCGTCGAATCGTAACGGCGGGCGTCCACACGCATTTCTTTTTGGGGATCGGGGTTGTCGAGATCCGCTTCAAGCACCGCCACGATCGCGCTTCCCGCCTGGTATTTCCGGATGATGTTTTGCAGGGATTCCGGTTTGCCGTTGACGGCTTCGTCCGTGCCGATGAGCGAGATGTCGTCCAAATCGCCGGAGGGCACTATGATAGGGACAAGGCCCGAACCGCGCACCACGCCTTCCCATGCCAGACGCCACGGCGTCTGGTCTTCCCACAAAACCGCCCGTCCGCCGTTGACCGTCACCGGCAGAATCACCACCGGGCGGCTTCGGGCTTCGCTGAACGCGCTCCCGCGTCTGTTGAGAAGGTTCCGAACGGCGTTTGGTTTGAACTGGACCGTGAACGTGCCGACGTAGCGCACGGCTGAGGCGCGCTCCTGCTGGACTTCGAAAGCCTGCACCAGCTCGGCGATAACGTCGTCGTCCGGATTCGCCGCCAGCGATGCGTCGGCTCCCAGCCGCGCCAGAAGCTGCTCAAAGGCCGTCCGCTGGGCCTGCTGGATGGCCTGGTCGCGGGCTTGCGCGGCGTTGTCTGCCGTCACGTCGGCGGGAACGTCCGTCATCTGGTAGACCATGGCGTCGCCGCCGTCCTCGGACCGGACCGGGGCCGTAAACAGGGCAAAGACCAGCAATACCAGCAGTACTTGTCGCATCTTCGTTCTGCGTGTTATGAGCATTCAGGGATCCGTACCCGGCATTCTTAGCATTTAGGGAAGGAGGACACCATAACCAGTAATTCCGACCTTTCCAGGGCGCGCAGCGCCTACGCCGAAGCCGGTGTCGATATCGACGCCGGAAACGCGCTTGTGGAGGCCATCAAGCCTTCCGCCAGGGCTACCGCGCGTCCCGGCGCCGGGGGCGGACTTGGGGGATTCGGCGCTTTGTTCGATTTGAAGGCCGCCGGATATGTGGATCCGATTCTCGTTAGCACGACAGACGGGGTCGGCACCAAGCTGCGCATCGCAATCGAAACCGGGCGGCACGAAACGGTTGGGGTCGATCTTGTCGCCATGTGCGTGAACGACCTGATCGTTCAGGGCGCGGAACCGCTTTTTTTCCTCGATTACTTCGCTTCGGGCAAACTGGAAATCGAAACGGCGAGGCGCGTAATTGCCGGTATCGCCGAGGGCTGCAAGCAGGCCGGATGCGCGCTGGCCGGGGGCGAAACCGCCGAAATGCCCGGCATGTATGAAGGCAAGGATTACGATCTCGCCGGTTTTGCCGTGGGCGCGGTCGAGCGTGAAAACATCCTGCCTCGCGCGGATACCAGGGAAGGCGATACCGTGCTCGGCCTTGCGTCGAACGGCCTGCACAGCAACGGCTTTTCGCTGGTGCGCAAGATCGTGAAGCAGGAAAATTTAAGCTATGACGCCATTGCGCCGTTCGACGAAACGCGGATGCTGGGCGAGGCGCTTCTGGAGCCGACGCGCATTTACGTGAAGCCCGTCCTGCAGGCTGCGCGGACCGGGAAAATTAAGGCCATGGCGCATATCACGGGCGGCGGATTGCTGGAAAACATTCCGCGCGTTTTGCCCGAAGACATGGGCGCATGGCTCAGCGTCGGCACATGGCAGGTTCCGCCGGTGTTCAAGTGGCTGGCCAAAGCGTCGCGGATCGATGGGCAGGAAATGGCGCGGACGTTCAATTGCGGCATTGGTCTCGTTCTCGTTACGGCGCGCGAAGACGCCGACGCGACGATCAAGCTTTTAACAGCCGAAGGCGAAAAGGTGTTCCGCATCGGCGAGGTGGAAAAAACGCGCTCGGCGCATCGCGTCACCTTGCAGGGCATGAGTTCGACCTGGCCGTGTTAACGAAGGGGAGGTGTTTATGCTGAAACTCGGTATTCTTATTTCGGGCCGCGGCAGCAACATGCAGGCCCTGGTGAATGCGGCGAAGACGCCCGGCTATCCCGCCGAGGCCGCGTGCGTGATCTCTAACGAGCCGGACGCGAAAGGCCTGGATTTCGCGCGCGAAGCGGGCATTCCCACGGCGGTCGTCAATCATCGCGATTTTAAAGGAAACCGGCAGGCGTTCGAGGAAGTTCTGGACGCCAAGCTGCGCGAATACGGCGTCGAGCTGGTATGCCTTGCCGGTTTCATGCGCCTTGTGACGGGGTGGTTCGTCGATCAGTGGAAGGACCGGCTTATCAACATTCATCCGTCGCTGCTCCCCGCTTTTCCGGGCATCCATGTGCATGAAAAAGTCATCGAATACGGCGCGAAGTTCTCCGGCTGCACCATTCATTACGTGCGCGCCGAAATGGATCACGGACCCATCATCATACAGGCGGCGGTGCCCGTTCATCCCGACGACGTCGCGGACAAGCTGGCCGCGCGCATTCTGGAATCCGAGCACAAGATTTACCCGCTCGCCGTGCGCATGATCGCCGAAGGACGCGTGAACGTTTATGAGGAACGCGTGTTTGTGACCGGCGCCGAGCCGCTTGAAATGTCCGTTTTGAATCCGGTGAGGATTAAGTAGCCATTACCCCACAATGTCGCACTGGCTGAAGAAGAAGGCGACCTCAATCGCCGCGTTCTCAAGGCTGTCCGAGCCGTGGACGGAATTCGCTTGCAGGCTCTTCGCGAACTCCTTGCGAATGGTGCCGGGGGCCGCGTTGGCCGGGTTCGTCGCGCCCATTACATCGCGGTTGCGCTGGACGGCGCTCTCGCCTTCCAGAACCTGCACGACGACGGGGCCGGAAATCATGAAATCGCACAAGTCGTTAAAAAAGGGCCTTTCCCTGTGCACGGCATAAAAGCCTTCAGCCTGTTCGCGGGTGAGGCGGAGGCGCCTTTGCGCGACGATGCGCAGCCCCGCTTCTTCCAGCTTCGCGTTGATCTTGCCGGTCAGGTTGCGGCGGGTGGCGTCGGGCTTGATGATCGATAACGTGCGTTCGGTGGCCATAACGTGCTCCTTGAGAATACGAACAAAGTGGGCGGTTTATAGACGGCGCGGCCTTGGGAGGCAAGAGTTAGGCAGGAGCGCGCGGCACGAGAAGGCTTTGTTGGAAAGCTCTTTTCAGAAGTCTTAAATTTCTGGCATGGGCTGCCAAAGCATGGAAAAAAGCAATCTCGCGTTTGGCGCCTGTACCGTCGGCCGAGCCATGGACGGCGTTGGCTTCCTTATCGTTGCCGAAGAGCGAGCGAATGGTGCCTTCGGCGGCTTGGGCCGGATCGGTTGCGCCCATCAGTTCCCTGTAACGGCCGATGGCATTTTCTCCTTCCAGAATTTGCAGGAAAACGGGGCCCGAGGCCATAAAAGCGACAAGACTTTCAAAAAACGGTTTGTTCCTGTGTTCGGCGTAGAATATCCGGGCCTGTGGCCGGGTCAGGCAACGGCACTGTTGAGCCACAATCCGAATGCCGTTTTCCCTGAGCATGGTGTTGATGTTGCCGATTATTTCTGGCTTCATGGCGTTGGGTTTAATAATGCAAAGCGTTTGTTCGGTCGCCATATATATCTCCTGAAATGAGGGGTAAATCCAATCGTGATTCAGGTTAGGAAAAAAACGGATGAAAGGCAATTTATAAAGGTTTTTTGGAAGGCAACAGGGCCGTCGCCGCATCGGTCAGCCGTAAAGGCAGAATGCTGAACAGCCACACAAGCGCATACATCGGCCACGGAAAGGCGATGCGGGGGCGGTTTTTTTCAAGGCCGCGTTTGATGATGGCGGCGGCGCGTTCTGGCGTCATCAGGAAGGGCATTGGAAAGCGGTTGACGTCCGTCATCGGCGTTTTGACGAATCCCGGGCAAATTACGTTAACCATAATGCCGTGCCGCGCCAGCGCGCCCCGCAGCGCTTCGCCATAGACGCGCACGGCCGCTTTGCTCGCGCCATAGGAGGGCGCGCCGGAAAGCCCGCGAAAACCCGCCAGCGAAGCCATGATGGCAATCTGGCCGCTTTTCCGCTCCCTCATCGGCGGGATGACCGGGTGGACGGTGTTCAAAACGCCCGTCACGTTGGTGGCGAAAATGGCGTTGGCCTGGGCGGCGCTTTCCGCGCCGCGCCCCGTGCCCGCCGAGATGCCTGCGTTGGCGATGACAAGATCGAGGGGCTGAAGCGCATCGCAGCCGGTCAGCCATTCCTTCATGTCTTCGGCGTCCGTCACGTTTCCAACCCTGACCGTCGCGCGGGCGCCGAGGCGCTCGACGTCCGCCGCCACGGCGTCGAGCCGCGCGCGATTCCGGCCTTGCAGCGACAAAAGGACGCCCGGCGCGGCATAGGCCCTGGCCAGCGCGGCGCCGAGGCCGCTGGAAGCGCCGGTGATGGCGATGTGTTTGGGCGTTAGCATTCGGGGTTCAGAATTCGGCATTCAGCATCTTTAGCATTCGGGGAAGACTTTTTGTATGCTAAATGCTACAAAATTTCATTCTAAACCCCGAGCCCCGAGTCCCTATGCCCGATATTCAACGCCGCGGCTTGATGCTGGTTCTTTCCTCGCCCTCGGGCGCGGGGAAGACGACGATTTCCCGCCGCCTTCTGGAGATGGACGATTCCCTCTCAATGTCCGTTTCCGCCACGACGCGCCCGCCGCGCCCGAACGAAGTCGAGGGCAAGGATTACTTTTTCATTGCGCAGGCCGAATTCGGCCGTCGCGTGACAGACGGCGAATTTCTCGAACACGCGCAGGCCTTCGGCCACAGCTATGGCACGCCGCGCGCGTTTGTGGAGGAAACGCTGGCCAAGGGGCGCGACGTTCTGTTCGACATCGAATGGCAGGGCACGCAGCAATTGGCGGAAAAGGCGCGGGACGATCTTGTGAGCGTGTTTATCCTTCCCCCGTCATGGGCCGAGCTGGAGCGCAGGCTTCAAAAACGCGCGCAGGACGGCGCGGCCGAAATAGCGCGGCGCATGGCCAAGGCCACAGACGAGATGAGCCATTGGGCGGAATACGATTACGTTGTCGTCAATCGCGATTTTGATCAGTCGGTGGCCGCGGTGAAAAGCATTCTTGATAGTGAACGTCTTAGACGCCGCCGTCAGGTCGGCCTCGCGGCGTTCGTGAAAGAATTGCAAGAAAGGCGCTAGGTTCTCAGACGCCGCGCCAGCGTTTCAAACTCTTCGATGGTTAATTCCTCCGCGCGGCGTTGCGGGTTGATCCCCGCTTTTTCAAGCAATACTTCGCCGCCTAAAGAACGCAAACTTGAGCGGAGCATCTTGCGCCGCTGTCCGAACGCGGCGGCGGTGACGGCTTCCAGCGATTCAAACGAAACGTCTTTCGGGCGGTCCGCGCGCGGCGTGAGGCGCACGACGGCGGAATCAACCTTGGGCGGCGGCGTAAAAGCGCGCGCCGGAACGTTCAAAACGCGCTTTACGTCGCAGCAATGCTGCGTGATGACCGACAAGCGCCCATAGGCTTTCGTGCCGGGTTTGGCGGTGAGCCGGTCCGCCACTTCCGCCTGGAACATAAGGGTGAGGCTCCGGTAGGCGCCGGTTTGCCTCAGCCAGCCGAGCAAAAGCGGCGTGGCGATATTGTAAGGAAGGTTGGCGACGATGGCGCGCGGCTTCGGAGCAAGTTCCGTTAAATCGAGTTTCAGCGCGTCGCCTTCGACGACGTTCAATCGTTTTCCGGCGATCTTTTTTAAATCCGCCAGAGATTCGACGCACCGCGAGTCTTTTTCGATGGCGACGATTTTTTTCGCTTCGCTTTCCAGCAGGGCGCGGGTAAGCCCGCCCGGCCCGGGGCCGATTTCGAATACCGCGCAGTCCTTCAGGTCGCCCGCGGATTCAACGATGCGGCGGGTCAGGTTCAAATCGAGAAGGAAATGCTGGCCCAGCGATTTTCGCGCCAAAAGCTTATGGCGCGCGATAACGTCGCGGAGGGGAGGCAGGGAGGCGATCATTCGGATTCCGTTATTCCGCCTTCCGTTACGGCGCCGACGTCATCCGGACGTCCAGATGCGCGTTTCGGCGCAGATCGCGTAACAGGCGGCGGGCGAGCAGCTCCATTTTTTCCGCGCCGATCATGGCCGTGATTTCGTCGCGGTTGATGTTCTTTTCCATTTTGCGACCGCAAACGAAAAGGATCAACGCGCCCTTGTCGGTGGCCATGGCTTCGCTTGCGTGGCCAACGGCCGTGTCGCGCACTTTCTCGCCAAGCCACGTGGGCGCGTCGCCCAGCTTGACTTCGCCGAGGTTTTGCCAGCGCCACAAGGGAAATTCGCGCGCCAGTCTGGCCGGAAGGCCGTTGCAATCGGACACGGTCTGGCGCAGCCGGTCGGCTTCACGAAGCAGGGAATCCTTGTCGGAATCCTTCGTGAACGGGCGGAAGGCCTGTTGCAAATCGACGGTCATGGTCTTGACGTCGCCCAGCGCGATCGTCCGTTTTTCGCGAACGCCGATGACATGGAATCCGTTGATCGTGCGCACGGGCCCGGCGACTTCGCCGGCTTCCATGTTGAGCAAGAGCCTGTCGAGCTCGGGCGGAAGCTGACCGGCCTGAATCCAGCCGATATCGCCGCCCGTGCCCGCGCCCGTGCCTTGCGAAAACTGGCGGGCAATGGCCCCAAAGTTCGCGCCGTTGCGGATTTGAATCACCAGATTTTCCGCAAACTTTTTGACCTGGTCCTCGTCTTTCGGGTTGTCCACCGCGAGAAAAATCTCGCTGACAAGATATTCTTGCTTGCCCGCGTTGGCATGAAGGCGCTCCACGGCGGCGTCGATCTCGTCGTCGCTGACGTTGACGCGGGGGCGAAGCTCACGGTGGGCGACTTTGTTCCATGTCAACGCGGCTCGCGCCTGCGCCGCCATGGTCGAGGCCGGAACGCCCTGACTGGCCAGAAAGGCGGCCATATCGCCGCCGGGAATGCGGTTGTCCTGCGCAAGGCGCTGCATGGCTTGCTCGATCTCTTCCGGGGAAACGGCGATGTTGAGGCGCTTGCCTTCCTGAATCTGCAGTTCCTCGTTGATAAGGCTGTGCAGAACCTGCGGCAAAAGGCGCCGTCTGACTTCGGGAACGTCGGGCAGGCCGGAGGTTAGCATGGCCAGCGCCATGCGAGCGCGTACGTCGGCTGTGGAAATGATGCCGTCGTTCACAACCACGGCGATGCGCTCTTCGACCCCGGTGGCGGGTTCTGAGGCGGCGAGCGGGGCCATCATCCCCGGCATCTGGTCGATGCGCTGCGCCCACGCCGCGGCGGGAATGGCAAGCGCAGCGAGAAGAATAAACGCGGCAAGGATTTTGTGAGATATGTTCATGCCAGGATCCAGCGTTCAGCGTTCAGCATTCTTAGCATTCGGAGAGGAGAGGGGCAAATCCTGAAAGGTTCAATTTTTTCTATATTTATCAACCGTCTTCGAGATACAGCAAAGCCGCGCTGCCGCCGTCGGCGCAAACGGCGCACGATGCGACCGGAGCAAGTCCATAAATAACGCCAAGGGCGAAGGCTGGCAATAAAGCAAGAAAAAAATTCCGTTTTGTCATCGTTACGCCAAAGGTTGTGTCATGTTATTTTATTGAGTGTCCGAAGCTGTCAGGGTTCGAGCGGCAAAGCTTGACCGGTTGGAGCAGGCCCAGGTTCTGAAGTTTTTGCCGCAGATCTGTGGGTGAAGTGAATAGAATGCCGGTAAAACCCAGATCGCAGGCTGTTTTGACGTTCGGTCCGGAATCGTCGATGAAAACGGCTTTGGAAGGATCGATCCTGTAGCGTTCCATTAAAATTCGATAAAGGCGGGGATCGGGCTTGGAGATTTTCTCATCGCCGGAAACGACTATGCCTTGAAACGATTCGAAAAAGTCAAAGCGTTTTCGAGTGGCGGGAAAGGCCTCTTGAGGAAAATTTGTCAGCGCAAAAAGAGGCGTTTTATGCGCGTTAAGTTCCGCCAGAATATCAACGGCACCATAAATTGGACCCGCAATCATTTCCTGAAAACGCTTTCCCCATGCGCCGATTAATTCGGCCTTGTCTGGATAAAGCTCAATTAACTGGGCGGCGCCTTCGGCGAATGTGCGTCCGTCATCGTGATGAATATGCCATGCTCTTGTGCAAACGTTGGACAGGAACGACTCCATGGCTTCTTCATCGCTATTGAAAATCTTACGATAGAGATGCCGTGGATTCCAATCGATCAGCACGCCGCCGATATCGAAAACGGCTGCGGTTAAAGCAGGAGAGTACATTATCCATCCTCCAGATACAGCAACGCCGCTCCGCCGCCCACAAGGGCGGTGAGCGGGATGGCCCATGCCGCCACAACGCTCGGCAGCGTCTGGTTGGTGCCGAGTGCGGTGATGTAGTTGTTGAGAAGGAAAATTAAACCGCCCGCGAACACCCCGGCGATCATGGCGGCCAAAACGCCGCCGCGCCGGGTCAGGCGCAGGGAAAACGCCGCCGCGAAAAAAACCATGGCGCAAAGCAGCAACGGTTCCGCCAGCAGCATGTGGAACTGGAGTTCGTGGCGCACCGGCGGCAGGCCGATGACGCGCAAGGCCTTGATGAACGCGGGAAGCTGCCAGAACGAAATGGTGTTCGGTGGCGCCATGCTTTCCTGAATTTTTTCTTCCGTCAGCGTGGTTTTAAGAAAAAAGGAATCCTGATGCAGGGGAGGCATGTTCTCCCAGTTGAACCAGGCGTCCGCGACTTCCCAATGGCGCTCGCGGAGAACGGCTTGAGGCGCGTCGACGCGCCCCATGTAGCGTCCGTTCTCGTCGTAGATGAAGATGATGAGAGGTTTGAGCGTCAACGGATCCATTTCGACGCGGTCGGCGTGAAGCAGGTAATGCCGGTCGCCTTCTTTCTGTCGCAGCCAAAGACCCGCGCCCGTCAGCTCAAGCGACGTGGTGTGCTGGAGATAATAGGCGTCCATTTCCTTGAAACGGGCGTTCATGACCGCTCCCATGGGGTTGATAAGGGCGACGTGGAGGGCGCTGAAAAGAAGCGTCACGATAAGGGCCGGGGCCAAAAACTGCCACGCCGACACGCCCGATGCGCGCGCGATGGTAAGCTCCTGATTGCGCGTCAGACGCCAGAACGTGTACATGCCCGAGAACAGCACGACGAAGGGCAAGACCTTGTCCATCGTGTCCGGCAATTTATACAGGCCCATGCGCAGGATAATGCTCAGGGTGGTTTCCGGACGGTCCGCCGCGCGGCGCAGAAGCTCCGCCACTTCCATCAGGTATATCACGCCCATCAACGCCGCGAGAAAAACGGCGAACCAGAGTAAAAACTGCCGTCCCAAATAGCGGCTGAGCGTCCAGCTTTTGATCATGGCGGCACGGCGCGGGTTGTAAAGGGATGGAACAGCCGCGACAGGAACAGGCGGCGGCCAAAACCCGGCAGGGCGAGAATGGCAAGGCAAATGGGAACAGGCGTCAAAATCACGGCGTAAAGGGCGACAGCAAGCCAGGTGTGTTTGCCGATCAGGCTGCCGATGGAAAGCGTCGCGGCCTGCACGGCGATGATCGAGACGGCGGCGGCAAGAATGCGCCGCATCATGCCGCGGCGGTTGAACTCGCCCGCCAGAATGACCGTCAGGCTAATCAATGTATAGGTTAGAGCCAGCAGCGGCGACGCGAGACGCTGGTGAAGCTCGGCGTATATGTGTTCCAGCGTCGTGCGGCGTTTGGCGGGATCGCGTGGCGGGTTGAAGAGCTCTTTCATCGTCATCTCGCGCGGATCGGGAAGGCGGTTGCCCATGTTGCTGCGCAGGAGTTTCAAATCGAGAACGTAGCGCTCAAAATCGAGCTGCGACAGACGCCCCGTTTTCGTGTCGATTTCCTGCCGCTTGCCCTTGAAGACGAGAATTTGCGGGTCATTGTCGTTGGCCGTGAATTGGCCGCTTTCGGCCATGATCGTCACGGGCTTCTCCGGATTGCGGACGTCGTGGACAAGAATGTCCTGCAGTTCGCCGTTGTTGCCGCGCGCGCGGACATAGAAGGTGAGCCCTTCGGCAATATCGTTGAAGTTGCCAGGGCGAACGAGAAAAACGGAAAAGTTGTCGCGCACCCGGTACTGCAGCGCAACCAGTTCGCGGTTGGCGGCGGGCGCGATCCATGTGGTCAAAAGATAGCCGAAAAAGGTGACGATGACGGCCAGCACAAGCGCAGGCATTGCCAGTTTGAGCGAACTGATGCCGACCGCGCGCATGACGACGATTTCGCTGTCCACCGCGAATTTATAGTAGATAAAGAGGACGGCAATGCCGAGCCCCAGCGGGACGATCAGCGGCAGAAACGTCGGAATCAAAAGACCCATAAGCTGGAGGAAGATCAGGATCGTGCTCGAATTGTCGATGACGAAAGAAAGAAAGCGGAAAGATTGAGTGAACAAAACGACGCACGTCACCGCGATTCCGGCGAACAGGAAGGCGATGAGAATCTGGCGGAACAGGTAAAGGTTAAGACGACGTATCAGGGAGCATTTCCTTTCGGGGGCGCGAATCGTCGTGATTCGGGATCGCTTGACAGTCCTTGTTCGGGAGTTTCTTATCCAGTTTAGGCCAAAACGGCAATCGTGTTGAGTTTTTCATAGAGGGGTTCTTGATGCTCAAAATATCGTTTGTTTCTAGGACGTTGCCCGCGCAGGGCGTAGCGGTTCTGACTGTGGCCGCCGGTCCCAAACTGGGGGATGAGGGAACGAAGATTGACCGCAAAACGGGCGGGGTATTGCGCCGGGCCATAGCGGCCGGTTCGTTCAAGGGTAACAAGGGACAGACGCTGGCGATTTTGGCCCCTGCCAGGACGCGCCTTGCCAAGCTTGTGCTGGTGGGCATAGGCAAGCCGCAGGAGGCGAAAGACGTCACTTTCGAGCAAATGGGCGGAGCCGCCGTTATGGCTCTGCAGGGCAGGGAGGCCGCGCAGGCAACGCTTCTGATCGACGGGCACAAGGGGTTAACGCTGCCGGCAGCCGAGGCGGCGGCTCACGCGGCTTATGGCGCGCAACTGCGCTTTTACAGGTTCGATAAGTACCGCACACGGCTCAAAACAGGGGATAAACCGGCACTCAAAGCGCTCGCTATAGGCACGCAAGATGCCCTAAAAGCCCGCCGGGTTTTTGCCGCTCTGGAAAAAGTCGCTGAAAGTGTCTTTCTTACCAGGGACTTGGTGGCCGAGCCCGCCAACATGCTCTACCCGGAATCGCTGGCCAAACGCTGTTTGGAACTAAAATCTCTCGGCCTAAAAGTCGAAATTTTAGATGAAAAACAACTAGTTAAACTTGGCATGGGGGCGCTTTTGGGCGTGGCGCAGGGAAGCGCAAAACCGCCCCGTGTGGTTACCCTTAGTTGGCAAGGCAACCCATCGGCGAAGGACAAGCGCCCTGTGGTGTTTGTAGGCAAGGGGGTCACGTTCGACACCGGCGGCATTTCCCTAAAACCTCCCGGGGGCATGGGCGAAATGAAGCACGACATGGCCGGAGCAGCGACGGTGATCGGCGCCATGAAGGCGCTGGCCGCGCGTAAAGCCAAGGTGAACGCCGTCGGCGTTATAGGGCTTGTGGAAAACATGCCTTCCGGCACGGCGCAGCGGCCTGGCGATATCGTGACCAGTTTGTCCGGCCAAACGATCGAGGTGCTCAACACCGACGCCGAAGGCCGTTTGGTTCTCGCGGATGCCGTCTGGTACGCGCAGGAGAAGTTCAAGCCGCGCTTTGTGATCGATCTGGCGACGCTGACCGGCGCGATGGTGATTGCGCTGGGACATGAATATGCCGGGCTGTTCTCGAACGACGACAAGCTGGCCGAACAGCTTTACAAGGCGGGCGAGGCGGTGGACGAGCTGTTGTGGCGTTTTCCGATGGCCGACGCGTACGACAAAATGCTCGAGACGGGGATGGCGGACGTGAAGAACATTTCCGGTTCGCGCGACGCGGGCAGCATCACAGGCGCGCAATTCATCAAGCGTTTCGTGAAAAAGGGCACGACGTGGGCGCATATCGACATTGCGGGCGTGGCCGAAAGGGATAAAGACAGACCCACTTGCCCCAAAGGCCCGACAGGCTTCGGCGTCCGTCTGCTGGACCGGTTTGTGGCGGAATACTGCGAAGGGAAATGACCGAGATCCGTTTTTATCATCTTACGCGAAAGACGCTGGAGCAGGCGTTGCCGGAGCTTCTTGAAAAGACGCTGGAACGCGGCTGGCGCGCGGTGGTGATGGCAAGTTCGGCGGAGCGCGTCGAGGCGCTGACGCATCATTTGTGGACGTACAAGCCGGACGGTTTCCTGCCGCATGGCAGCGAAAAAGACGGCGATCCGGAAGCGCAGCAGGTATGGTTGACGACGGCGGATGAACGCCCGAACGATGCGGAAGTTTTATTCCTGACGGACGGCGCGAGGTCGGAAGGTATCGGCGATTTTCAGCGCGTTTGCGAAATTTTCGACGGTAACGACGAAAACGCCGTAGCCGCCGCGCGCGGACGCTGGAAGACCTATAAAGCCGCCGGGCATGACGTGAGTTATTGGCAGCAGGGCGCGCGCGGCTGGACGAACGAGGCGCAGGACTGACTTGCCAAAAAAAGGCAAGAGACCCTGGTTTTACGTGCCATTTCGGCATGCTTTGCGTGCCCGTTCGCCGCGCGTTATGGACTCATTCAGCCGCCGTTTACGCAGGTTGCGCACGCGTTTGGAAAATCCGTTCGCCGCGCCTTTGAGACAGGAAAAAAGACCCTGCCGCGTTGGGGCAACACCGGACCTTTTTTGTGAATCTTTTTATGCTTAACGACATATTTACTGTTGCCAGGCCAAGATTCAGCGTTTAGCACGTAAGGCGGATTCAAGAAATTCGGGGGCTTTGTTGGCAGCGTCTCCCTATCTTACCGTCCTGAAAAAAGAGCCTCTTTCGGTGCCCCCCGAAAAGGCCGAGGGCGGAGACGACCTTCTCGGACTCGGCCATTATACCGCTAAAATTCGAACTCTTTGCTGTAACAATCCTTGTTTCGCGCAGGTTTTAAGCGACACGACCGCATATATCGCCGATAAAATTGAAAACGGGTCTTTCAAGATTATATGGGGTCCGCCACCGTATTTTAAAATTCTGGAATTCGAGACCTATTCGCCCTGGAAGCCCGCCAGAACAGCAGCCGAAAGATTGTTGAGGGAGGCTCTGGAAACGGCAAGAGCCAAGGCCGTTCAATCGAATGACAATCCCGGCAATGACGGTGAGGACGCCCTGAGCGCCGCCGTTCTCGGCGTTGATGAAGTCGTCGGCGGGACGATGCTGCAAGCGTTTAACTCAATGGCTTTGAGCGCAAAGGGCGCCCGGCAGGAAACCAGACAAATTGCGCTGGCCAAGTGGGCCATAGCATCGGCCGTTCAGGCATCCATGGCTTTTACGAAAGCCGTTCTGTTCGATACCGTGGACGCCGCAAAGGTCGAATTCGTCGCGTCCGGCGAATATGAAGTGGCAATAACAAGAACCTGCGCTTTTGGCCGGGGGCCCGATAAAACGGAGGAAGATAAAAGGATAATGGATGATCTTGTGAGGCGGGAAATTTGCAAATATATGATTTCAAACCCGGCGCAGACGGAAGCTTTCGGCTATCGTTTCGAGTGTGAAAAAGACAAAGGAAAGTGGATTGCAACTGAACAAGCCAGGAAAAACGGGCTAACGGTACGCGAGGCTGTGGCGGGTGTTTTGCCGCTACCCGAATTACAAAAGATAGCGGCAAAAGCGGCAATTGAAGCGGTTTTGAACAAACGCAATCCGAAGGCGGCGGCCGACAAAGCAGTTGATGCGCGAATTGAAGCGGATGCCCGGCGCGTGGCGGAAGCGGTTGTAGCGCTCAATTTTTCCGGCGCCAAAGCGGAAGTTATAAGGCCTTTGGGCGATTCGCTGGCGACGATGCGTGAGCTGCCCCCCAAAATTTAGACCAGTGATATAAGGTCCCTAAACGAGTACGGAAAGGGAACGGATATGACTGGGATGCGGAATAAACACACGAAAGAAACGAAACTGAAAGTTGTGCTGGCGGC